>Ga0325411_1004731_pt1 | contig 15225 bp, 18 predicted proteins | sample PopdelMetagenome_13_FD_206181 | JGI IMG/M metagenome (GOLD analysis project Ga0325411, IMG submission 206181) | Populus deltoides microbial communities from Bellville, Georgia, United States - Xylem-PdIQD-R4 | ecosystem: Host-associated > Plants > Phyllosphere > Stem > Wood/Secondary xylem... | reverse complement strand
CTCCACCGACCTCCGTTTCGAACTCCAAACCCTCTCCCCCGACCCCCCCGATCCCATGTCTTTCGGCCTCAATCTCCGTCAGCCCACCGCCACCGCCACTTCTCTGACCAAAGAAGCTAGAGTTGAGGATGAGATGTTGGAGAAATTGAGGTATGATTTGAAGAGGTTGCCAGAGGATCGACGGTTTGAGGAGTTTGAAGAAATGCCAGTTGAGGATTTTGCCAAAGCGTTGCTTAAGGGCTATGGTTGGCACGAAGGGAGAGGTGTTGGAAAGAACGCTAAAGAAGATGTTAAAATCAAGCAGTACACTAAAAGAACTGATAAAGAAGGTTTGGGCTTTTTTTCTGCTTCACTTGATTCAAAAATTAGTAATAAAAATAGTAGCAATGGTAATGGTCGTGGTAGTGTTAAAGAGAAAGAATCAGAGAAGAATAAAGATGGGTTTTCTGTGGGTAAAGAAGTTAGAGTGATTTTTGGTAAAAAGGAAAATTTGGGTTTGAAAGGTACGATTGTAGAGAGGCTGGGTTCGGATTCGATTATTTTGAGGGTAGAAAAGAGTGGGGAGAGTGTGAAAGTTCGGGTTTCTGATGTTGCGGAATTGGGGTCGGGAGAAGAGGAGAGGTGTTTGAAGGAATTGAAGGATTTAAAGATCAAAGAAGAGAAGAAATCGGGTGATGGGGATAGGGAACACCGGCCTGTTAATAAGAGGAGCGTGGAGAGTAGAGAAAGTTTGATAATTGGGAATGGTGGCATTGTTAAAGAGAGAGGAGTTCAGTGGCTTAGGAGTCATATTCGGGTTAGGATAATTAGTAAGGTCTTGAAAGGGGGTAAATTGTATTTGAAGAAAGGAGAGGTGGTGGATGTGGTTGGGCCTTACAAGTGTGATGTAAGTATGGATGAAAGTAGGGAGTTGGTGCAAAGTGTAGATCAGGATCTTCTTGAGAAAGCATTGCCACGTCGGGGGGGTCCAGTTCTTGTTCTTTATGGGAAGCATAAGGGAGCTTATGGGAATTTGGTTCAAAGGGACTTGGACAGAGAGGTTGGGGTTGTGCAGGATTATGGTAGCCATGAGTTGCTTAATGTCAAACTCGAGCAAATTGCAGAATATGTTGGAGATCCCAGCTACATTGGCTATTGATTCTCTTGGTGAGTATTGCAGACATCCCAGTTCCATCAATAGGTTTTTTGGGATACTTTGTCTTGATGCTTATAGTGATATATGTGTATCTTTTCAGAATTTCAGATACTATGAGGAATTTATGGGTCTTATGCTATTTTAATTGCTACTGTTGCTTCAGAAGATACTTTAGATAATAAATTGTTTTTCAATCTTGTTTCACTATTTTCGCTAATTCTAATGCAAATGCATGTTGAAGCATGTGATTAATGTGAACTTGGAATAAAAATTTCATCATAGGTGAATAAAATTGCTTTTTGACAAACTCTTGCTGTTCTAAAATGCTTTTAAATTTGAATTGCTATTGTTGCTTCAGAAGATACTTTAGATGTAAATCGTTTTTCTATCTTGTTTCGCTATTTCACTGATTCTAATGCAAATGCTGATGGTTCATGTTGAAGCATGATTAATGTGAACTTCGAATGAAAATTTCATCATATGTGAATAAAATTGCTTTTCGACAAACTCTTGCTATTCTAAAATGCTTTTAAATTTCAATTTTGAAGATCATAAGTTGCATAAGCTTCGAGATTGTGAGTTCTAATCTTTTTGAATTATCTTTAAGTTCTTAGCTGGTAATTATTACTGGCCCCAGTTTTTAATCCTTATAGTGTTGATTGGGGCCATCTTTTATTTTTTTCATTGGCCTTCACTTAATAATCTTAGCCAAATCCCTTTTCTTGCTCAAGTTCTGAAGTTCGTGCAAAACTAATGAAATCAGGTTCCAGAGTTATTCTAGGCTTCTAATCATATAGGTCAAGCCACTGAGAATTCTTGTTATTGTAGGAGAATTTCAGACAAGATGTCAGGGGTTTTGCAAATAATTGGGAATAGGAAATAAGATTAGTGGGGTTGCACCTTACTAAAAGGAGAAAGTATTGACAGGCTTCCCTTTTTTTTCTTTCCTCTTGCTGCTCCCCTAACTCATTTGATCACTGAAAGGGTGCTTGAAGGGAGCAGGGGCTGTATCTTTAAGACTCTGTTTGACAATCAAGTTTAAATTGGAAAAAAAAAAAAAATTCAAATAATCTGATCCACGAGGTGCTAAGGCTGAAAATTAACACTCAAAATTTGGTTGTGATTTGAATCTTGCTATGTTTCAAAAAACTTATCCGTTTCCTTTTAACAAATGAAAAACAGAAATGGTTGTAGAACAAAGATAGCTTCTTCCATCATTATGAATGATTATAAAAATTTTGGTTTGCTGTTTTGTGCTATCATCCTTGCTCTCTCTCTTGCTCTCTTTCTCTCTCGATTCTCTTATCCCAACTTTTGAGCCCCCCCCACCGTGTCTCCTTAAAACAGCACCTGAAAGGTGAAACTCGCTCTAGCATGTTTGGTTTTCAATGATAAAATTAATTTCTACTCTTATACCATTTTGAAACCAGTTATTGGTTTCGATTTTCTGTGTTCAGGAGTATAAATAAAAACCATTTTAATGGTAAGTATATTTACCACACACTTTTGGTCTGATTTCATTATGGAATCTATTAGTTGCTCTTGCTGATATTGTTTGCTGCTAGATTTTGAATCTTGTGTTTCTTGTTGGCGTGATTATTGTAATTCCAAGTAGTAAACATATTGAACTCAAGCTTGCTTTGATTTCTGAGTTTTTTTTATAGCCGCTTATCTTTCTGATTTAACAATTTTAGCTCTGATATGTCTGCAGGATGAGTGCTGATGCATAAAACAGAAGGAGCATGTTCAGATTTTTTCCGATATTTGATTGCGGAGTCCCAAAGTTTGCCCATTCCTGTACAAAACTATTGCCTTCAGTTGTCCTGTAATTGCTCTTTTGGTTTGATGTAGTTACATGACATTCTGCAACAGGATTAAGATCAGTCAGATGGAGAGACCTTCCTCGGTTTAAAGATCTGAAGCAACATGTCATTAGCCATTTTCAATGGAAAAAACGAAATTAGAAAAGCTAGATTGCTAGTTTAATTGCTATAATTGCCTAATTGGTTATCTGAATGCAGATTGCATTTGGAATGGTAATGGCGACTGGAATGTAAACTGATATTGGCTCTATGGCTTGTGTGTAGAATAAAAACCATTGTAACACTAGTTGGTATAACAATGCAGTAAAAGAGATCACAGTGACTCAGTGTGTAGCTGCTTACTCACAAAAAAGAAAGCATTGAAGCAGCCTCGTGAACATTGATCCGCGTGAAACAGGACAGTGTATGAGACCCCTGGGTGGTGCATTTTGAAAACTAAACATTTTTTCAAGAATGACAACGCCGTGAAACAGCATAGAGTCGACCGGATGTGTTTAACCAAGGCAATGAAGCATGAAGTTTACACGTGCGGTCGAAGCACAAGAGTGTTGATATAATTTCTTAGCGATTCTCGTCGATTTTTAGTTTTCAAATCCCTCTCTCGTAGAGATCAAATCTCCTTTGGTCAAGTAAATCACTTTTCAGGGTGAAAAATATTGCAACTTTCACGTTCCACTTCCTTTTCTCGTATGCTGCGGTGTCCATCACCAGTATTTTCCGAAAGCTGATTCTTTGCCGCAACGTCCAAAAAGAGAGGCAAGGAGAAAGTGGCAGTTCCACGTGCTCCCTCTCTTTGCCTACCAAATTAAACCGCCCCTTCAATAATTAACAATTTAGCACCTTAGTGGGGATGGAGGGATGTGTGTAAATTGTAATGATGGGCATTCCTGTTTTAAAAAAACAAAAACTCATTCTAAAATTAATCTATTTTATATTTTTGTTTTGTTTTTACAATCAAAATACCCAATATCACTAGTGTAATATAATATAAGACAGGATTCTGGCATTTCCCATGGAAACAGTACTGGTGGGCAGTAGTGGACACCAACGTGGACTAACACCGACAATCTCAAAGCTTAGGCATCATCATAAACTCCCTCCTCCTCACTCTCTCTTCCCCACTTCAACAACCACCTGCACATCAGCCGTTACACTCGCTTCCAGGTTCTTCTTTCTCGACCATCACTCGACCATGGCTTTTTTACTTCTGCTTCTTGATTGAGTTTAGGTAGGAAATATTAATTTGTGAATCAGCTGGTTGCAGTTTTGAAACAACAAGTTCATGTTAGTTCAGTTTTATATGTGATGCATGCATGCGGAAGCGTACCCACTTTCTGAAATTTTTTTGACCTATTAATTCTATTGATATAGGAATCATTATTTTGATATCTAAGATCATGTAGCATCCTTCATTCCCTTTAATTACTGAAGCAGTGCTTCATTTGTCCATGACTTTTTTTTTTAATTGTGCTTCTTTCACTGTTTGATTGATTGAATTTCTATTCAAACTTTGGCATGCAGAAAGAGGAGGCTTAATAAGAAGTTAAGTTGCAGGGGATTGATGTCAAAAATGGCTGATCATGATCAAGCTAAGGTAGTCGCTGCTGATGTTGTCTCCGGGGATATGATTTTTCAGCCTATCTTGGAGGATGGGATTTTTCGATTTGATTGTTCTGCAGAAGCTAGAGCTGCTTCATATCCCAGCCTTTCATTCATCCGTAGCAAAGATAGGGACACGCCAATCATGAGTCACAGTGTTCCTTCATATACCCCTACTTATGAATGTGTTTCTGGGAAGCAGATTGTTAAATTCGAGGTGGGTAGTTACAGATTTCCCGTATTTGTACCTATCTAAATGTAAATTTGAAATCTTTTATGTTCATATTTTTGAGTTATTCCGAGTTTGACAGCTTACAATTTGTTTGGGGGTTTAGTTTCCTGATGGTACCACCTTTTATGGAACTGGAGAAGTTAGTGGACAGCTTGAGAGGACCGGAAAAAGAGTAAGTGCTTTTGTTTGATGCAACAGCCGTGATTTATTTGTTTTTTGTATGTGGTTCTTTATATAGAAGACTTTTTAATGTAGGTTTTCACATGGAACACGGATGCATGGGGTTATGGTCCTGGAACTACATCATTGTACCAGTCACATCCTTGGGTGCTGGCTGTTCTTCCAAATGGAGAGGCGTTAGGGGTTCTTGCAGACACCACGCTACGGTGTGAGGTGATGTGCCAATAATGAAAACATTTTTTATTGTTTTATCCCTTGTATGTTTCCCTAATTTTAACTTTCACCCTTACCATCAATAAGCAGATTGATCTGAGGAAGGAATCAATAATTCAGTTCATTGCTCCATCATCGTACCCTGTTGTTACATTTGGTCTTTTTGCTTCTCCCACAGATGTTCTGAAATCTTTGTCTCACGCCATTGGTAACTTCCTAACCATTTTAGATTTGATTTGCTTCTTGAATCTGTTCTCTGGTTCAATTGCTTTTTTTATGGATGTCCTGTTAATTGTCTGCTCATTTCATGTGTTATTGCATTTGTTCCATTTACATATTGTGTGTGTTTATGGAAAGAAAAATATATTGTAAAAAATGGACTCTTACTTTACTGTTACAGTTAGAGAGGATTTTTGGTGACTTGATCTTTGTTTTTTGGGTTTTGGAATTGTTTTGGTGTTTCTGATGTTTTGATCTGGGGTTTCTTATGTGAATGGCTTTTGTTATGAGCATGTAGAGAGGCTTGTGGAGAAATTAGAGAGTAGAGAAATGGGAATCAGTGTATATCCTCTTCCTTAGCAAATGATAGTGGAGGGGTAATGGTAAATTGACTTTTGAATTGGCTAAAATGAACAGAAATATGTGCGGGAAGAGGAGGGAATATAAAAGGTTGAAATGATGGAGTGGGCTGCATAATGATGGCGGCCTAACTGCCATGAAACAATTGGGATCTTGTTAGGGGCAGGCTCCTAAGATGATGGGGGCATGGAACTTTGCCAAAATGAGAATTTGAATTAATTTGGCATTACTGACAAGGGTTTTCAGTTCACAATGGATGGCTTTCTTCTTTCCTTTTTTTTTTTATCCTTAAATTTGGAACATCTAAGACTATTTTTGCCACTTTGTGGGTTAGAAACCATTCAGTAACAGCCAGAGTAGACACTAGGATTTTATTTTATTATATTTGAAAAAATCTGGTTTGCTAGTTGTTTATGCTGTGTCACTTTCCTCAGGAACTGTTTTTATGCCTCCGAAGTGGTCGTTAGGCTATCAACAATGCCGGTGGAGCTATGATTCAGATGAGAGAGTTCGCGAGGTGCACTTTTTTAGGATTCATGCATGTAACATGTTAACTATTACAGGATTTCAAGCTAGCCCCCTGTCCTGATCTCTTCTTCTTAGCTGTGGAAAGACAGTTTTCAATGTTATCTTCCCAAAGTTCTGTTCACCCCATATTAGAGGCCCTCAATTGCTTAAAATTGTTTACTTCATTCATATTATTTGACATTGTATATCCGTTCTGGCTGCTGAGCCTTGTAAATTTGCAGATTGCCAGAACTTTTCGAGAGAAGGGCATACCATGTGATGTTATATGGATGGATATTGACTACATGGATGGCTTTCGCTGTTTCACATTTGACCAGGCATGTGCTTTGCTTGAATGATCCTTTGTTGACAAGTTCATTGTATTTGAGAAGAGGGTTTGGATTTTTATTTGGGGCGGGAAGGGGTTTCACTAATAGAAAGGACATCAGTTTAGTTTCGATGTTTAATGAGGGGCAGATAAAGGAAATATTTATTGAATTATAATGTCATATTATAACTGATATTTTCAGGAACGATTTCGAGATCCACAATCTTTGGTAAAAGATCTCCATGATGATGGATTTAAAGCGATTTGGATGCTTGACCCTGGTATCAAGAAAGAAGAAGGATATTTGATCTATGACAGTGGTTCTGAAAATGATGCATGGATCAAGAAAGCAGACGGGGAGCCATTTGTTGGTATGAATGTAGCATAGCATGCTTTAGTAATTACCCTTAATTTTCTTACATTTACATTGACAAGTTATGGTTTTATTGCCACGTCCAGGGGAGGTATGGCCTGGGCCCTGTGTTTTTCCTGATTTCACACAATCAAAAGTTCGCGCTTGGTGGGCTCTTTTAGTTAAAGATTTTACATCTAATGGTGTTGATGGCATATGGAATGATATGAATGAGCCAGCTGTTTTCAAAGTAATTCTATGCTTCTTTCTCAAGCCTTCCATTTCTGGCTGTCATTTCTTGGTCTCATTACTTTGCTTTTCAGACTGTTACAAAGACGATGCCTGAGAGCAATTTACATCTAGGAGATGAAGAAATTGGAGGTTGTCAGAATCACTCACACTATCACAATGTATTCCCCCAATACTATAATCTTTTTTTTTCCCCTGTGGCAAGATAACGATATCTAAGAATGGGATGCCAGTGCTATTATTTTCTTCAGTATTATGCATTCTTGCCAGCAACCCTCAGGAAGAACTATTTCATCTAATTTATGAACTGCTTGCTCATCTGATGGTTTGTTTGCGTTCATCACCGTGAAGAAAATAATTTTTGAAATTCTAGTCATTCTTGTTGGTTTCTCACTTATAGGTATATGGCATGCTTATGGCAAGATCAACATATGAGGGGATGAAGTTAGCTAATGAAAATAAGCGTCCTTTTGTACTCACCAGAGCTGGATTTATTGGTAGTCAAAGGTATGCTGCAACATGGACGGGAGATAACCTTTCAAACTGGGAGCACGTACACATGTCTATCTCCATGGTACTTCAATTGGTAAGCCTATTTTTTACCCAATGAGAAGTAGGCAAATTGACTTTGTTTTTCGCCTTTTAGTATGTTATAAGTTATGCTTTTATCTATCTGATATGTGTCCCTAGATCCTCACATCATCATTTTTGTAATGCTTTGATTTTTTTCCCTTCCAAGGCTGAAGAGTCATTTCCTAATAGCTTCTCTTAAAGGCCATGTGTAAATGGTAACCACTTGGATTTGACCATTGCACCATATGTTATAAAATTTATTACTTGGTTTTGTTTCTTTAGAGAGAGAAACTGTAGTCAGAAAGGGAAAGTTCTCCCTTTTACAAAATGAAATTAAAAGTTTTACTTCCTCTTCTTGCAATATGGTCATTTTCTCTAATTTAAGTTTTACACTATGGATAGGGACTCAGTGGCCAGCCACTCTCTGGACCTGATATTGGTGGATTTGGTGGAAATGCAACACCCAAACTTTTTGGAAGGTGGATGGGTGTGGGTGCTATGTTTCCTTTCTGCCGTGGGCATTCTGAAAAGAGCACAAATGATCATGAGCCATGGTCTTTTGGGGAAGAGGTTGGTGACACATGCTTGCAGTTTGATACCTCGCACTTATTTCTTACTTGTGATATGAACTTGGATGTTTCATTTTGTGCACAGTCTGGAGCAATTGATATTTGCAAGAACATTGTCATCTGTTGTAACTGCTAAAAGTTTACCTTCTACATATGTTCCAGAATTGCATTACCTCTTGTTAAGATCATATGTTTTTATAGCTTTGTTGCCACCATAATTTTTCCATGTTGCTGGTTAATGTAGCTACTTTTTATGTTCTACCATCAGTTTTTATTGCTTACTAACTTTAGTTCCATTAGTGTGAAGAAGTGTGCCGTCTAGCATTAAAGAGGCGCTATCGACTTCTACCACATATATACACTCTGTTTTATTTGGCACACACAACAGGTATCCCGGTGGCAACTCCAACTTTCTTTGCTGGTACGTCCTTGTGCAGTTGAATAATCTTACTTCATTTAAGGAACTTCAGAATGTTTTTACATTCATTATGGTAACTTATTGTTTCCGTGTAAATTGCCCATGCAGATCCAAAAGATCCTGGCTTAAGGACCACTGAAAATTCCTTCCTGCTGGGTCCTCTTCTTGTCTTTTCAAGGTTCTCACTCTCCTTATTTAAAGATTCATACTAGCTTAAATGTGTTTGATTTACTTGATTTCCTCTCACACCATGTGAGCTGGGTTGTAGGTTTTAATTCAAATTGTAGATTGTAGATTAATAAGGCCATAAGAGGCAACAGTGTTATTGACAGCCATTTTATCAGCGGGAAGGTTCATTAAGGGGGTAACTTATATGCATTATACACAGTTTAGAGATCAGTTGGCCAGTGTCTTTATTAACTGTCTTGGTGATAAAATCTCTATTTCTTGCAAGATGTGCTTGAGAGACACCTGTGCTGTTTTGCACCATTTTGACGGGCAGTGTTGGTAGGAGTATTTATATAATATTGTATATTTGCTTGCTTGATGCCTAACATTCTTGTAAGAAAGTAGAATATGCCTATACAGTATAATAGTTCTGTATCCATTGAGGAACAATTACAATGTCATCATCTTCACTTGTTGTAATTCTTTTTGGATGTGTTTGTCTCTTGGGTGATAATTGGTAGAGCTCTTTGTAGATAGCGTTTTCTTGCAGCATCCCTATGCAATTCGTACTAATCCTCTTTTATTTTCTTTAGCACCATTGCTGATCAGGGAATGGATAGATTGCATCCAGTGCTGCCCAAGGGAATCTGGTTGAGATTTGATTTTGATGATTCACACCCGGTATCTATTATTTTCATCTTGCTCTACTTCATCTAATTATATCTTCTTACTTACCTTTGTATGTAACAGGATTTACCGACATTATATTTGCAAGGAGGATCAATAATTCCTTTGGCTCCCCCACATCAGCATGTTGGTGAAGCAAATCTGTCAGATGACTTGACGCTCCTTGTAGCTTTAGATCAAAATGGTATTCCTCACGCTTGTTAGTTTTTATAAAGGGCAGGTGTTGAATTGTTTGCTCAAAGATGTGAAGTTTAATATGGCCTTATGATAGAAGTTTGATATATTGGACCTCATAAACTCCTAATTCCATTCACAAGCTTGCAAATTAGACCATGGCAAGCCATGGAGTTATAGGGTGTTAAGCATGGTGAATTTGGATACTCTGAATAGTAACATGCCCCCCCCACCCCCCCTTCAAAAAAAAAAAAAAAATTAAAAAATAGAGTATCAATTGCAATTAGCATGCCAGTATTAGGAATTGGGTAAGTTTGGGGAAACTATCATTTTCCCCTAAGTGTTCCCACAACCCGCATTATACTAATGCAATCTTAATCACTTTTAACTGATGAGACATTTTTTTAAGCCTGCCCTACTGTTTTGTGAAGCAAAACTTGGTTGATAAAGGGAACCTTCTGGTTCTTTACATGTGTGCACGTGTATTGGTGGGAGAATGTATGTGATGGATTGGTTTGACTTGGTTGCATTACATTTCTGCATTTGTAGGGCATGCTGAAGGGTTACTATTTGAAGATGAAGGTGATGGGTATGAATTCACCAGAGGTGGATATCTGTTGACACGTTATGTCGCCGAACTTCAATCTTCAGCTGTTACTGTCAGAGTTTCCCAAATGGAAGGATCATGGAAGAGGCCCAGACGCCGTCTGCGTGTGCAGTTATTGCTTGGTGGAGGTGCAATGGTATGTCTTCTGTTGTCAATGAACATTGTTAGGGCATACTTGGAGTTCACTGTAAACTACCACTGGTGAAACATGTTTAAAATATTTATTAATCTTTTTATCCTTGAGCAGCTTGACTCATGGGGCATAGATGGAGATGTCCTGAAAATCAATATGCCCACAGAAGTTGAAGTTTCTACACTGGTGTCCACCAGTGAGAAACAATACAGGACCCGGTTAGGTATTGGTACTTCTTTTTGGTTGTCAATATCCTCTATTTTCCGCCATTTTGTAATTTTTTAAACATTAGTTATTAACTTTTTTTAAAACATATAGGCCCATAATTCTTGTTGGTTAAAAACTCATCATTTTCTTCTATAGTTTAGTCTCCATTTTGATTTTCATGAAGAGAATATTTACTTCTCTCAGGGCATATGCATTCAATATGTGGGCCAGAATAGAATATTCTCCTTTCTTCTTGTTTCTTCTTGAAATTTCACTTGCACATCTTCGTTTTAGTATGTCTCATTCATTCTCACAACTGTAGTTGTGTTCCTTTGGTAATCATATTTTGATGGCTATGATGCCCTCCGAGGATAGGGCTTTCTGTGTGTTTAAAGGTTTTCAAAAGGATAGACACTAATTGGCTTATTGTAGTTAAGGAGGCTGCTTGTGGTTTTCTAACTCTGCCTTTATGTGTTATTGCTAGAGTTTGTGGAATTTTTTTCCTTTATGGTGGTTGAGATGCAGGAATGATGGAAATCATTTCTTGTCTTCCTTGCAGTCTTTTTACGAATATTTAATGTATATATTTTAGGTGGATAGGCTTGTCATTCCACCCTTTTGAATGCATCACATAGTTCTTTCCAAATGCTATTTTTTAGGTTTTATTTTTTATTTTCAAATCAGTTTGTGTCCTCAATAACTTCTCTAATGCAGAATGTGCCAAGCATATTCCAGAGATAGAAGAGGTTTCTGGACTCAAGGGAGTAGTGGAGCTTTCAAAAGTCCCTGTTGAATTGAAAAACGGTGATTGGATTGCTAAAGTAGTTCCCTGGATTGGAGGCAGAATTATTTCCATGGAGCACCTTCCTTCGGGTAATGCTTACAACCCAGCAAAACTTTTCTTTCTTCTTCTTCTTCTTTATTTTTAACCTGGCCAAGGTAATTTGAAGTTCTTGAGAGCAGAGGTTCACCTAATATGATCCAAAAACTCACTATCTTCTTTTATTGGCAATGATTGAAGGAACACAGTGGCTTCATAGCAGGGTTGAGATTGATGGATATGAAGAGTATAGTGGTACCGAGTACCGGTCAGCAGGATGTTCTGAAGAATATAGTGTCATTGAGTAAGTTGCTGACTTGTTTGACTAATTTCATTGTAGTTTTTGATCTTTGGGAACATAAATGATTCCAATGTAATTCCTTTCTGATACAAAGCCCAATTCTTCCTTATGACTGAATATTCAAGTAGTGCAGGGTAGAGAAAAAGAGTGAGTTATTAACTCATATAACTGATAAATCAAACAACAATTCTTAACTTCCTTGAGAATTTGTTTTCTTTTCAGAATATCAATCGCCATACAATCAACTATATCAAAAAAATAAAATAAAAATAAATAGATAAATTTCTATTCTTGTCGCGTGGATCGAATTTATGGAGTTTCCCTATTTTCAATATGGATAGTTTGACCTTACTGAGGCACTTTTTGGGGACCTCTTCTTTCCTTGATGCATTTGTTCTGTTTTCTCATACTTGAAAAGAACTGTAGTCCCTGGCTTTTTCATGTATCTGCTAGATACCCATGTTTATGCCTGTAATCGTTGCTTGTAGGCGGGATCTTGAGCATGCAGAAGAGGAGGAATCTCTTATTTTAGAAGGTAATATTGGTGGAGGGCTGGTTCTTCGACGGCAGATATCTATACTCAAAGATAATCCAAAGATTCTCCAGATTGACTCTAGCATTATAGCCCGCAGCGTTGGTGCTGGTTCTGGTGGATTTTCAAGGTTAGATCCAGAAACATTCCTTATCTATGATGATTTTAATTTCTTTCAGCTACCATTAAGAGGATCTGTGCTCTTTAGGCTGTCTTTGCACCAACCCTTAATGACATTGTCAATCCATCACATGGAGATATTGTTTAACTGTTTTTCCATCACAGTTACCATCTATCATTTTGTTTTGCTAAACAAATTAACAAGAACATGAATTATGAAGTATGACAACATGCATTGCACAAGCTGTTTTGCAGTCTTTTACCAGAAGATGCATTCTGGAATTGGTTCTGAAATTGCATTTTACGTTGTTGTTTCTCTACAAAATCAGTCTTTTCACATGAGATAATCTTCAAAAACGTTAGTTTCCCAGAAACAATTTTCTACTTCATTGTTTCTCTACAGGATTGCAGTCTTTTTACATGACCTTAAAAAGTACTCAATTTTCCTCATGTTTGCTCATTTGAATATTCTTTGTTTCTTCCTGTTTGGTCCTCCCCTATGCTTAATGTGTGCTAGGACTGTAAGCTCACATTCTTTTCTTTTAATCATTATACAAGCATGCGCCAACATGTATATAAAGCTATGAATACCGAACTATTGTTGTTTCTGTGTTGTAGACTGGTTTGCTTGAGAGTACACCCGACGTTTACTCTCCTTCACCCCACAGAAACTTTTGTCTCATTCACCTCCATTGATGGATCGAAGCATGAAATATGGCCTGAATCTGGGGATCAGTTCTATCAAGAGAATCTTCTGCCTAATGGTAAGTTCCTTGTCACCCTATTTTATGGTGTTTATACGGATTTTTTTTATATAATTTTTGTAGCGGAAAATGTAGAATGTAAATGGAACTGGAATGGATAAAGGAAACAAACCATGAGATCAAGCAAAGTTGGCAAAGGACTATTGCTTACAAAGCAGATGTCCTGAAGTGGACTCAAGTCCCTGCTGTTAATCCCAAAATTAACAATAGAGATGGGAAGCTCTAGGGAACATTTCATTAACAAGTAACAATCCTCGAGGCTTGCTGAAATCACTGTGATCATCCTTCATAATTACAAAATAATTGTAATCACAATGCTAAAATTTTAGTTAATGCAAGTATCAAGAAACAGTGTAAAGTAGTAGTCAGTGTAATTACAATAACCTCAGCACTGCTCCAGTCATTAAACATTTCATTAATTCTTGCAAGAACTGTGGGTCTACTAAAGTAACATTGTTTATTGAGAGCGTGTATGTGCATATGTTGAGCCTAATAATGTTTGTAAATTTTGATATCATTCATTGCGTTTCTTTTAGGTGAATGGATGCTGGTGGATCAATGTCAGGGCTTGGCTTTAGTCAATCGGTTTAACATTAATGAGGTTTTTAAGTGTTACATCCATTGGGGAACAGGGACAGTAAATCTGGAGCTGTGGTCTGAAGATAGGCCTGTTTCAAAGCAATCACCCCTCACAGTCTCCCATGGGTATGAGGTTAGAGGAATCTCTTAGTTACTTGTACAAGAGATGGATGCAGAGATATTCAACCAGCAGATTTAAATTGTGAATTTTTAACTAAATAATGCATCAAAACTTATTTTGGGAAAAAGAATGGTAAAATGGATCTAGGAAGCCAATCTGTTGATACGTACTGCACTAGGTTTATAACATAAATCAGCATTTCTTCAATAGAAGTAGTTTTATCGCTAACCTTCGACTATGGGCATCCCGGATTGGATGGGGATGGTTAGGTTTGTAAGCTAGATACTTTTTAAACCCAAGTAGCCTAGTGGCTTGAGCACCTCCCCACCATCCTGCACAACCGAGCTTGAGCTTGAACCCGGAACGTGCTCACAAAGATTACAAGGTACTTCCACTCCTCAAAAAAGGCGGGAATTGTGACAAAACGACACTCCTATTTTACTGGATAAAGAAACGTAGGTTTAGGTCTTTCAGAAACTGAAGCAGCAGGCTTTAAATGGTGGCTTCCCTAGTTATCCCTTAGCCCAAAGGCGCAGCCTTTGCTATGACCAAATATTCAACTAAAAATGTCTTTCGGAACTCTACTTGCAAAACTCTGTTATGAAAAAGCTTGAATTATATACAAAGAAATCATGTTGGTGCTAGCTGAAGCCACTAGCGAAAGATGATAGTCTTTATTTACACAAGAAACTTTGCCTTAATTTTTGCCCATGCATTTGCTCTTCAAAGTGTTCACGCGGAGCTCAAGGATCTCTATGTAAGGTAGGAGTAGGACTTGTGAGCATGTTAAGCTAGGTGCTCAGATTCTTCCTTTTTCTTTCTTGGCCTTCTCTTTCTCGAGCAAGTAAATTATTTCTGCTTCAGGCATATCCAAAAGGATTGTATGTAGCTCGTTATTCACCTCCTCCACCTTTTCCATTAGCCTGTCATTTGTTAACATGCCTAGGCAGGCCCTTTGGATGGTCACCCGGCTTTCCTTTAATGGTAAAGCAATAATCCCTAGAACACATCCGATGATTGTTCCGACAACGGCACCTGTTGCATTTGCATTTTGTTTATTAGAAGAAACAAGTCTCTGTCAGGTTCCTTCCAGCTGTTCCCAAATATAAGACCAATCTTGCTTGTCATGGCCCAGTGGGAATGTGGTTCACAGTGCTTTGGTAATAAAGCAGAAACCAGGATAGGCCTTGACCATGAAGTTTCAAGTGTAATGACGTGCCTCCCATACCAATGTGAAGTCCTTGCCTCCTTCGTC
>Ga0325411_1004730_pt1 | contig 15227 bp, 9 predicted proteins | sample PopdelMetagenome_13_FD_206181 | JGI IMG/M metagenome (GOLD analysis project Ga0325411, IMG submission 206181) | Populus deltoides microbial communities from Bellville, Georgia, United States - Xylem-PdIQD-R4 | ecosystem: Host-associated > Plants > Phyllosphere > Stem > Wood/Secondary xylem... | reverse complement strand
GTCAACACAAAAATCATTGACGCAATCCATGTCGCTATCGATTCAAAAATCGGCAGCGACAATCAAGTCATTTCTATCTTAATCTCTCCATCATTTAAGTGTAAAGTTTATGCTAGGCTTTCCCCTTATCTTATAACACTCCCAAACCGAATTGAACATAGACCATAGCCAACCATGTTCAATATATTACAAGTATAATCACAACAACATCTATAATTATAACTTCATTCATTTGGTTCATAGCCATGCAATTTCACTAATTACATGACAGATTCAAAGCATTAACTTCAACATGAATTCCATTTCAGCTCAAACATCCTTCTAAGGATTCAATAGGGTCACAATTTTGTGCTTTACATCTTGCTAACACATTGCCACACAATTTCTCTAACACACATGTAGAAATCACGTCATTCACACCAACATAATTTCTATTTTGGTTCCAGCATAATCTAATACTCTAACAAGGTCAAAGTTCATGCATTTCATCACATTAAATTTGTATTTTATCCAGGCCTCACTAAGGCCGACCCTCCTCCTAAGTTTGTGCATTCAAATTTATACATTTTCTTTGTTAAATTTTCTGGAGTTAGGTCCCCCGTTCAACTCCATTTTCATGCATTCTCTAGTCTAGTTCCCCTTAATCATAGGTGTAAGAATCTTAGGCCATTTTGCTTGAAGTTTTCTTCCAATTTTTGTCTAGAAGTTTCAAGGAATAAACAAGGAGGTGATGGTCTTCCCTTACTCACGATTTTGGGGCAGTTCCAGTGTAAGATTAGGTGGTTTGTTCTTCTTCTTTTTCTATTCGATTTCTTTATTCCCTCTCCTGTTATCCAGTCGACCCTCTAGGCTCCTCTTTCTACCATGTTTTTGGTTTTCTCTCTTTCTCCTAACTCACTTCTCACTCAACGCTCAAGGAAGGTGGCATGCAGGTTGGTTGGGTTCGGTTTTCTCCATGAGGAACGGTGTATGTGTGTTGCAGCAATGGCTGCTGTCGGTTTTGGGAAGAGACTTAGGCTTCTTCTCCTTCTATGGCTTTGACCACCACTATTTCTCCTTAAGTCTCCTTTCTTCTCCCACGCTCAAGAGTGGTGCATGTAGCTGGGTTTACTGATTTTGCTTTGGAAAGAAGATTGTTTCATCCAAGGCTGTTGGCTAGCTGTTTTAGGGAAGAGCAAAGGCCATTATCTCTCTTTGCTATATTTATACCTCTCTTAAATGTGAAGAGGTGTTTGGAAGGTTGGTTACCCATGTTCTTATCCTTATTTGATGTATCCTAAGGCTGGTTCTACTCCCTCATATTTCCCCTTAAAGTAGGTCGGTCTACTCATCTAACTCCCTCCTAGCTTAGGCCAACCTAGTTTTAATTTTTGTCGGGTTTTATATTCGCATGGATTCGTTAGCGCGCACAGCCCCTGTTGACTCAGAAATCATAAAAAAACTAAGTCACTGTCAACTCAAAAATCATCAACGAAACTGCTTCCACGACTGACATATGGATTCTTCAGCGCACACAGCCCTGTTGACTTGGAATCATTAACAAAAACTAAATCATTACCGATTTAGAAATCATCAACAAAACTAGTTACACGGCTGACGCATGGATTCCTTAGCGCACACAACCCCTATTGACTCATACATCATCAACGAAAACTAAGTCGTTGCCGACTCAAAAATCATTAACGAAATTGCTTCCATGGCTGATGCATGGATTCGTCAGCAAGCACAACCCCTGTTGACTAAGAAATCATCAATTAAAACCGAGGTGCGACCGACTCAGAAATTATCAACAAAACTACTTCCACAGTTGACGCATGGATTCGTCAGTACACATAGCCCTTATTAATCAGAAATTATCAATGAAAATTGTGTCGCTATCGATTCAGAAATCATCAGCGACAATGGAGTCGTTTTTGGCTTTACTTTTTTTGTTGGGTGTTCATAACTCCATGAAGGAGTTCGACTAAAAATAAAGAAAAAGAATAGACTGGACACTTCTAAAGCAAATAAGGGGTGTAAACAAGTTGTTTTTCAACCCGGTGATTGGGTTTGGGTGCACATGCATAAAGAACAATTTCCTAACCAAAGGAAATAAAAATTACAAACTCGGGGTGATGGTCCATTTCAGGTTTTAGAGAGGATCAATGACAATGCATACAAAATTGATCTTTCAGGTGAGTATGATGTTAGTGTTACCTTTAATGTTATTGATCTTACTTTGTTTGACACAGGTTTTGATTCGATAACGAATCCTTTCGAGGAGAGAGGGGATGATGTGGACCAGCCTAAAAACACCAGCAAAGACCCATTACATGTTCCAAATGGGCCAATGACTTTGTCCAAGGCAAAGGCATTGAATGCATTGGTTTTGAAGGTTTCAACCGCGTTAGATTTGAAGGGTTCATTGAAGTATCAAGAGGAGGCCCTAATATATCTTATCTATATGCAAGAGGGGCCCAATCCAACCTTATTTGGGTCATGAGGTGAGGAGAAAACACAACAAGGAAACAAAAGAACCCTACTACAACTTGGAAACAACATGTGTGGCTACCTTTTCCTTTTGTTTCTAGGATTAATGGGTTGCATGGAAAGCTATAAATAAGCCTTAAATAAGTTCTGTAATATTTTCTTTCCTTATGTTCTTCTTATGACAGAATATGGATTTAATATTATAGGCTTTATTTTATTTTGTTAGCTACAACCCAAGGCTTGTTTGAGTTTAATTAATACTTTGTTTTCAGTTAGGATCCAAGGCTTGTTTGGATCAAGTTATAGGTTTAGTTTAAGGTTTTTAGGTCAGTTTTGTAAGTGGGCCAAATTAGTCCACTAGGATAGATCTATTAGGGTTAACTTTTCAAGAACTATTTAAACTCATGTAACTTAAATATCAACAACCATTGATGAATATTACTTTTGAGTTTTTAGTTTTAACATGTGAGAGTGATTCTTGCATTCTTTAGTTCTTGAATGAACTGAATCTGACTTATTGAAGATTAACTGACTTCGGAGCATCATTCTACTTCATTCCAATAGTGTTGGTATCTTAGAACAGGTTTTCATTGTGTCACACTTCTATCAGACCTATTTCGGCTTTTTGAGATTAGATCTCAATCTTGATTGTGGATTGCGTGACCACGTGATCACGAGGTTCACATCAATTTCTAAAGCTTTTAGAACTGTAAATTCTTTAAATGTGCATGTATTTATATGAATGTTAATATTAATAAAAGGTTGATTTTACTAGCTTTCTTTAGTGGAGCTAGTGGTGTCAATTTGATTTACTGTCGAGTTATTAATGGGTTATTGGAGTGAAATCTGATAGTTTATGTATTTATGGAAATGAGTTTATGCATTTATGTATAATGTGTTCATTTTGATTTAACAGAGTGAATTTAATATATGTATATAATGGATATGTAACTATCAAAATGTAAAAGTCATGGAAAGATTAATTTGACTAGTTGCCCTAAATGAAGCTAGTGGCATCAGTGAGATTGATGATCGAGATCTTTGATTGAGTAGTTGTTTGAAAGGAGTTAGTCGCATTAATAAGACTAATGACCAAGATGTTTGGTTGACTAACTACCCTGAATGGAGATAGTCGCATTAATGAGATTGATGATCAGGATATTTGATTAACTAGATGCCATGACTGGAGCTAATGACATCAATAAGACTGATGATTGGGATGTTTGATGGACTAGCTGTTTGAAAGGAGCTAGTCGTATCAGTGAGATTAATGACCAGGTTATTTGGTTGACTAGCTGCCCTGAGTTGAGCTAGTGGCGACAGTGCATCTAATTGTTGGGATATTTGATTGACTATATGATTTGCCAATATTATAAGGAGAATCATTGTATAAGACAATATGTTTATTTATATAAAAGAGGTAAATATATCCTTGAGGTTTATGTTAATGGGCATGAAGGATGGAGGAAGGAAATTTAATTTTGTGAAAGACCTTGCAGGTTAGCGGAACCCATTTTGATGTAGACCTCTTGATCATGTGGTCAAGTAACCCCCCAATAAAAATGATACTTTCCCAAAAAAGCTAAAAATCAGGTTTGAGAAGTGTGACATAATGAAAACCTATTCCAAAATACAAGCATTATTGGAATTGAATCGAATGATGTCACAAGATCAGTTATACCTTGATAAGTCAAATTTAATCTTTGTCCCAACAAAGATAACGTGTTGCATCACGCAAAACACAAGTTTATTTTATCAATCCATCGCTACCTGCTTTTCAACATACAAAACATTTAAATAATGCTTCAAGGATGAAAGAGGATTCGAATTTTATTATTTCGATTGAGCCATATCACAATGATTTTTGTTTAGAGTTGCACATGTTAGTTTATCTTTTAGTGAAACCTGATTTCACTGTTGATTGCTTAGTAACTTGCAAGAAATTTCTATTTTTAGGGATTGTGTTTTAGGCAAATCTAGTATGCTTTAAATATGCATAAATATGATTTATAGGGACATAGAAATTATAGGACAGTGGAATCATATTCTCAGCCTTCTTGTCTTTTTTGTTCCTTTTTCTTTACATGTTAAGAGTTCTAATGGATCCCTATATATTGCCTGATTAAGACTAAGAACAAAATAATAAAAATTCAAAAGTAATATCATAGATATGCTAAAATCATATTTGTCACCCTTAAAAAGCCCCAAATAGACTAGGAAATTTGAATTGAATGTGGAATTAATTTTGAAGTCTTCTTACTTTGTCGTGCTTAGTTTGCTTTGTTGTGGACAATTAATGAAGAAAATCTCCCTCTTTTATACCTGCTAATTTAGTTTCCTTTCTAAACTAAGAGAATCATTAATTAATCCTTTATAGCTTAGAAAATCAGATCTGGCAATTCTCTCTAGCATCCTTTGTTTACTAGAAAACTTCATCATTTGTTGATAAATATTCTCCTAAATAATAGGAAAATTAATGAACAAAATTTTTTAAATTTTAGGAGAATATTTTGATGATTTAAGTCATTGTAGAATTAGAAAATCAACTCCAAACAAATCTGATATGATCTCAATATTTTAATTAACCAAAGTCAACTTTGGACCCTATGTGACCCAAACTCATATTCATTGATAGGGATCAAATCAGATCCAAAATACACTTCAGATAAACTTTCTTTGCTATCCAAAAACATCTTATGCATAGCCTGTCCTGATCTAGCCAAAATACTCACCAAAAGAATTGGGTCGAACCCATCATCCATAAAAAGCTCAAATGACCAAATGCATCCCTAAGTAAAAACCCATCATGAAAAACCCAAGGCTGAACCATATACTAAGCCGCATCAACAACCAATCTCAATCACACAATCGAATGCTTACTATAAAAAATTTAAGGTTGAACATAAATCGTATCACCTTTGATAGTTGGATAATAAAAATATAGGACATGTTAGTAAATACAACTTTAGAGTGTTAGAGGCTAACTAAGCAAATAAATTATGGATAATACAACGAGCTATCTAGAGAATATAAATATGAAGTCCTCATCCTAAAATAATACCATGTCATGACCACAACCTTATTAAAGGTTTTTTTTATCTCATTTTTATTTTTTAGTGAAAGGAAACAATATAAAAGTCAATCACATGGCTCAACATGAATAAAGATACAATATTGCCTTTAATAATCATAAATAATCCTCGTAAAGAATATTGAATCATCTATAGCTAATGTCCAATAAAGATGCATATTTCATGGTTAAAAAAAAATGCATAAAACAGTAACAACAAGAATGTTTTGGAAATTTTATACCAAGTACAAGCAAAGGGTCTTAACAATATTAGTACTCTTGACAGAAAGTTTCAAGGTGTTTGAAAAATGATTAAAAGCCCATCAGCTAAGAAAACATACCGTTCCCAACACGGAGCCTTCAACTTCTATTTATTTTATGAAGGCTCCGTTATCATCAATATGATTGGGTTCTCCATACCGATTTCAAATGCCATTCACATTGAGCTTCAAATTTATACACCAACCTTCAACAAAACCATTTTTTCACGCGAAACTTCACTGGCAAAACATGTTCAATTGATTTGAAGTTGGGGAGATGTGGCAAAAGATACAATACTTGGACATGCTATGTACATCACCTTGAGACCATTTTTACAATCAAGCACCTCTCTTCTCCTTCCTAGGAATACAAAGCCACATGTGCAACTCAACAAAAGCGAGTGATCACAGACTATTGACAGTTATTTAGAAAATTCACAAGTAGAAAAACTTGGATGAAAAGCCCGCTTCTCAACATTAGAATGGAAGCCTCTACGGATATAGTAATGCACAAAAGGGAAAAGTTACATATTTGTGTGCTAAGATATCTGTGCATTCCAACAAATTAAAAGCAACTACATGTACAATCATTTCTGGCTCAACTAATTAGTTCGTAAACCAGGAGAAGATATGAATTATCCCCCACGATAGGACAGGATAACAAAACAAAGAAAAAAAATCAAGTACAAAGGAACAAAATTATGCAACTCTTGCGCTAGCTTTGCTTGTCTTGAGCTTCTTTAGTGCTTGACCAGATTCTTCACCACTTGAAACTCTTGAACGTGTTGTGCCTTTATTGCTAGGGAGAACGTTATTATCCTACGTTAAAGTGGAAAATGCAAAGGTTAGGAGTAATTTGATGGAAACGATAGTTGAAATTACTCCAAAGTAAAATGCCAATAAACCTTTGTAATGGATGTTGACGCAGTTTGTCTACTATTTCCTGTCTTCCCGAGCTCTATCTGCACTGAGATGCTGGCCCGAGACAAATCTACTCCTGAACTCTGTAAGGCTTGCGTCAAAGTATTTACCAACCTATTTAATTCCAATACAAGCTATGTTATAGACTCATAACAACCAATACTCTTCTTAAAGGGCTACACAGAAGGCTACTTCCCATAATACGTCTTCATTGAGCAACAAAAAAGTGCTTGACTACTTCTTCTTTATTTCTTTTCTTTTCTTTTCTTTTCTTTTTTGAAAATTTACCAAGTATACAAAGTTATCCATCCATATGATGAGTATTGAGGTGGTACTAATGCCGCAAAAAAATGTTATCTCTGGTCACTAGAAAGAATCTAAAGAAATTATTCGCAAAAACCAGAAAGAGGAGTTTGAATGAATTGAAAAGACTCAATAAATAGTTCAGCTTATCCTAGAAACAAGACCCGATTCATGTATTATTGTTAGAAGTAGCCTTCATCATGTGCTTCTAATATTTAGCAATCTAATTGTGCAACGAGCCTTATCTAAGTCAGAAGAGGATGTCCCCTGACCATCTTACAAGAGCAATGCAGCTGGGAAATAGATGTCCAAGTGAAAGTTCATGTATAATTTCTGCCCTTGCACGGATTTCAAGACTGCTAAAAAAATCTACCAGAAGCAAACAAGCTATGTATAACATGAATAAGCAGGTACAGTATAAGGCTACAGAGGCAGGTAATTTATATCCCTAGAGTGAAGTAGGCAAGGAGCGTGCTAAAAGAAAGTGGCACTTTACAGATCACCATTTAAGTGATTTAGTATTGCACGTGTTATCATCTCCTTGAAATATTTTGACCTATCATCAGGGTATTCAGACAGTACCACGAGCCAAGAGAGAATAAACGTGTAAGAATATGAGCATAACAAATGAGTTTGAAACAATAAATTGCAATATGCAAACTCACCCTTGAGAGTACGCATTAGAGATGCTGATTTTACCACCTTCAACAGTCAGATCCTTTTCTTTCAGCTTATCACTAGCAACAGCCTCGTCAGTGCTGCATGACCTGGCATGGCATGATTGAGGTTGAGTTTGGCTTGCCATGTTCTCCGCATCAGATGCCAGTCGAGGTGGAAACTGAGCTGCTGCGCCTGCAGTCCTGCCAGGATTGAAGTTCGGCTGCAGCGAGATAGGAAATGGTATTGATTTATTTGTAAAACCAGGATGGCGATCCATTGCATTAGCGGAGGTCATGTCAGATTCGACTGGATTCCGTGCTCCTCCAGGATTAACGGAAGGAGAGACGGTTATGTTTCTCTCATCTAACTTTGCAGCAAATAATAATGCAGGACCAGCACCACTATTCAAACCTCGAGACTGATCAACAGAACTTTTCACAGGCCTGCTATTATTTTTCTGTCTTAACGAATGAGGATCAACTGTTAGATTGCAATAATAACGAGCATCGCTCTCAAAAAATCATAATGGCCACAAAACATTAGAAAATATGAAGGTAATGTAAAATTTACCCATGGCACCAGTTTTGCTGTTTCGTGGTTCCATCCTTGGTATGATCCTTCATATTTCTGTACTTTCTCCTGTAGAAACTGAATGTATTCAATGACCTGTAAAAAGATTCACAGACTCCATCATTTACACCATTTATTGAAGAAAAGAGATATAATTTTATAAGAAAAGTATGTACCTCTAAGAGAAAAGATGCTTTATCTTTCTTTTGATCACCACGAGGAATGAGTTCTCTCAGCATCTGAAATCTGCATGATAATTTCCAAATTTTAGTGCAGCATAAGGTTGACAAAAGCAGTCGTAATTATCAATTAAATTAGGAATCCTGCAATCCAGAAAGGGGACATGAAGCCAAACACAACCCAACCAAACCATTTCTTCTCCCCAGGAGAAACGAGTACTTTATTATGTTTGCTTCAACAAAAAAAGATGAACTAATTAGCTTTATAATGGGCCTTTTTCTAGTTTACATCCATCGGGTGGGTTTCATGATAAAAGCAGTACAAAAAAAAGGAACAGATTGTGTGGAGTTGTGTTGCTTTGCCAAATTAACGTTCTTAAATTTACTGAAACTTCGCTTCTAACAAGTCAACAACGTTGTGTAGCTGATTAGAATAAAAGATCCTAGGGTTTTACAAATAAGTCAATTAACACATGCCTGTCATTTATCTTGCTCCTCCTACGTTGCTCAGTTGCAGAATGCTTTGACCGAGGCGTGTCAGGTTTTTGGTCATTGCTCTTTCCGTCCACCTTCACCCTCAATTCACCTATAAATTTTACCACAAAAAAAACAAAGAAAAAATGTCATTAATTCCATAAACATACAACTCCAATGGCCACAGCAACAAACTAAAACAATTTTTGTTTTCAAATAAAAGAATTTTTAAGTTTGTGGATGCAACAGAACTGTGATACGTTCACTTGTTTATATAAACAATAGATATACCTTTGCGGATAGGAGAAGGGGTTTCTTTCTTAAGAAGGAACTCTTCTTCATCGTCAACATCATCATCCAAAGCACAGCCTTTGGCTGACTTTATCATTTCTATGAAGCTCTGGGTACTCCTCCTGCCTGCTGGCCTGTTAAAATACCAACAAAACAAAATCCCTTCATTAGATTTAGAAAGGGGGAAATAAAAAAAAAAAAACATGAAAAATTAGGAGGAGGAGACGGACTGTGAGGACGAAAGAGAGTTGAAACTAGTGCGATGGTTGTTCGATGAAGATTGTGACGGCCTCTCTGAAGGCGTCCACTGACCCGTCCTCAATGCCGCTTCTGTTACGTGCCAAACATACTTCCAATCATCATTGATAAATTGTACGTAATATCATTTGAAACAATACTTGTCATTGGGTAAATTTGTTTTTACTTTTTAGCGATGACGAATGGACTGAAAGCATATTAAAGGTTCGGCCCAGGGCTCTAGCCCTGTGATTTTCATTTTTGATTAATTTATTCTGTTATTGCTAGAAAAACAATCATAGCAAAAATAGTTATGTAAATCTATTGTAAAATAAAAAATGCAATATTGCTATTTATTATGAAATTAAAGATCAGATAACTTATCATGCCGTGGTCTACCTACTCGATTTCTCAGTTAAAATATTATGAAGACTTGGACCCATTCGCCATGCAATGCTATCATTGTTTGGTATTAAAAGTCTTCTCTAAATCGCCCTCGTCATATTGAAATCTACACATTGGTTTTTATTTTTCAAATCCGTAGTTTTTTTTTTTTTTTTTTAGCAATAACCTTATGGGTTGCCTAGTTTCGGCCCCAGCGCACCATTCCAGAGAGAAGCCATCAAATGAGACAATCTTGGGCTGATTTCGCTCGTTGGACCTGGTCTTTGCCTTGGCTCACTGAAACTGATCCTGTAGTAATAACATCAGCACGAGATGCCCGGGACTAACTCGAACCCTATGCCTAATCTAATATGTTTTTATCATAGCAAATACATTTTGTTTTTCCTCTCTTCAATCAGCCTAAAAACAACCAAACAATTCGAGCCTAAAGGTCAGTGAGTGAGGATTAGAGGTTACGTCGTGTTGTGGTGGTAAAAAAAAAAAAAACAAAGCTTTTGGTCAAACAACTAATATATACACGAAGAAAGCAACTAAAAACACTTTAAAATGATGCTTTTCCCCTTTTTTTAAAAAAAATTAGACTCGAGATCGGCATAAATTTCACGCTACCAAACGAATTTGAAATAATTCTTTTACTGAAAGAAAATCCCAACCCTCGATATCTAATGAATACCAGGGTAACCAAGTGCTCATCATACCTATATTATCATGTAGTCTATTTCACCAATTTGTGCTTTTCTTGTGTTACAATAAAAATGAGGCCATTAAAACTTTATCGATATTTTTAACGTCATATTCCTTGGCTGTATGTTGCTAGCTAGAACGGGAAGGACATGCACATGCAAAGCACAACAATGGCAAGGAAACAAACAGAACACACTCGTACAAATAATTATTAAGTACCTCTTATAATATTGGATCTTTCTCCCACATTCTCCTTCCCTGTCTTTCCCGTTTTCAACGCGGATTCTTCCCAAAGTGTGAATCCACTTCCTGAGTAAGAACTGCAATTTGAGTTGTCATCATTTTTATCGGTACTGCTATCTTGAGCTACTGAAAATATTGTGTTCTCTGGCTTTGGAACTCTTTCGTTGAAATAAGAAATTTGGCTGATACTGTACGTCCCAATTCCTCCAGGGAGGATGTGCTCAAACGAAGGTGGTGGTGCCGGAGGCGGTGGTTTTTCAACCGTCAAAACCTCAACGTTGGTTATTTCTTTGGCAGTGGTTTTGCTTCCTCGTTCTAGTGGTTGAAGAAAATCATGTGTTTTGAGGTAGCCACCTGTTTAAGCATGGAAAAAGGGAAGATCCTGTTCAGATGTAATCGATCCTACTAGAATTCCAGCAAGTCTGTAATACTCTGAAATTTACTTCTGAGTTCGTTTTGTCAAGTGGAATGATCGATGATAAATAATTAATTTAGCAACTCAGCAAATGGCCAACAAAACAGGCTAATAATCTGAACTCGAAATAATTCAAATCAATTTTATTTTATTTTTTTGTCAAACTACAGATCCAAAAGCATGGTGCCATCTTTTTCGATCGGGAGGGAAACAAGAACATAACTTGTGGAATTCTGTACAAAACTATGACAGAGTAATTAACAGAGCCTTGAAGAAGATTGCATACAAAGATTGACCTACTCGTTCAGGAGAAACTATAAAAGTCAAAATTTCCCATTAACAATCAGCAAGCTTATAGTATATTAAACACGTCAATATGAAAATTAATTAAGAGATTCTGTAATTCTCGAACACTTCCGTTCTCCGACCCAACACCTAATATTTCATTTATTTAGAAACTATTTTTGATAAGTACACATTAATTAATCAAGTAATTAATTACCACACCGTTGTAGTCATTTGTGCAGATTAAATTAAGGACCATGAAGAGGAATTTTAATAAAGTACGTAAGAGTTAATTATTTATTTATTTATTTAAACTGTTTACAGGAAAACAACGGCCTGCTTCTCCCTCTACAGTAAAATGGTTTGTGATTGCGATTTGTGAAAGAATAGGTTACTCTACTAAAATAATACCATGACACCTGCACAAGAGAGGGGTGGATGTGAGTCATGTGACCTGTCACATCATGTCCAACTCCTAAGAAGTGGGTCCCATAAAAAAAAAAAAACACCACACGGCATGCCGATGCCCAATCTGATGGTGCTAATTGCTAACTTCTAACTCTTTCCTTTTCGGATTTAGCAAAGCCTTTTTACCCTGCCCCACTCTACTTTCCTGGCCCAGATCCCATCATTCAGTTGGGTGTCACGTGCATCCACAAATCCTCACCAATAGACGACAAAAGTCCTTGATGGACTCTTTTCCTTCATTTTGACGAACTAAAAACAATCTCTAAGGGATCTAAAAATGAAAATTGATAGTACCTTGAGAAGGTGGTCTTCGATCTTGTTGGACAGTTGAAGAATGGCTGTACAGTGAAAGAAGGTCGTGTGTTGGTTTGCTTCCTGTAGAAAACATGCTTCATAATCACAGTTAATAACGCACTCCGATTTCTTTTAATCATTTCATAGGCTAATTAAGATAATTTAAAACAAGAAAAAAAATAGTATGTACGAGTGATTAAAATACCTTCGGTTCCGAAAGGACGTTGTTGAGGAAGCTCCATCCAAAGCGGAGATATCTTGTAATTCAATAAATATTTATGCGTTCTAAATCGCTTGTTATCAGATCCGTCTTGAAGGCTAGGAATTTAAACTTAATTTCTTAGAAGATATGGCACCGCCGCCTGAGATCGGAGGCTCATTCACTTTTATCAACAAAATTGAGTATTTAAATCTTTTCGAAGAAAAAACGGAAATTAAATTATGAATGAATGAACGAACGAACGAACTAACTTTGGCCACCAACCACAACACCAAATCACAGATGTCTCTGCAATAGAATTACGGTTAAGAGAGGGGGGGGGATTCGTGTAAATCAGAATTCTACGTCTATAAAACTTTTGAATTTAAGATTATCCATAATTGAAGTCAAAAACTAGTTCAAAAGTTTAAGATTTCATAATTAAAGCTAAGAGTTTTAGTACCTTCGATCTGAATTGCGTGAATTTTCTTCCAGTTTCTGCTTCAAGAACAAGAATTCGAACACAAAATTCTATACCATAAATGATGTAAATCAAAGCTTCAACGAGAACTAAAATGCACAAAGAATCTCCTTTGAAGTTCGAAAAAAAAAAAGAATTGGGTTTCTCTTTCCTTCTCTTCCTACAATTTTTTCTCTTTCTTGCTTTCAAAAAGAACAGTGCAGCAAAAGAAAGGACTGCAAGTCGGAGAAACTCTCTCTCTCTCTCTCTCTATCTGTCTCCTGCTGTTTCCTTGCTTTGGGATCTTTATTTTATACAGCTTATTCACTAGCATGCTTCATTGTATTTCCGTTATTTCAAAAACGGCGTTTTCTTAACGTCGTTGCGGCGGGGCTGACGGTGTTAAAGGTCACGGATAACGTTTCCGTTTTGTTAGTCACGGGGTATTTTATTTTGTTTATTCTCAAAACTGAGTTCACGGAACTCAATAATTTACTTGGCATTTGGCATTCCCCATGAAAAAATTTCCTTAACTATTTTTTTCTGATTTAAGTAATTTATCAAATTTCTTTTTATTTACAGTTTGTCTCCTTTAATACCACAAGATTTTTTTTTTTTTCAAATTAACATTGTAAAGTAGTTTGATCTCCTCATACTTTTTTTTATATATAAATTTAACATTGTAAATTTATCCATACAAGAGAATGACTTTGTTTAAAAAACCAATAGTAAAATAGTAGTTTGATCTTGTCGTACTTTTATTTTTATCAAATTAACATTGTAAACTTAACAATATAAGAGAATGACTTTGTTTTAAAAACAATTAGTGAAATGATAGTTTGATCTTATTGTACTTTAAAAGTATAATATAAATTAAATATCATGTTTCTGAAACGCAATATTTGGATGTTGAGAGTTCTAAACCACAATATTTAATTGATGTTATGGTTTCAAAACGCGATATTTGTTTAAATATTATGATTATGAATTGTAACATGTAAAATTTTAATTGATATAATAGTTCAAAACCGTGATATTAATTAAATTTTAAAGTGACTTTATATTTTATTGTCAGAAACTACTTCTGCAGGAAATAAAAAGTCAAGAGTTAAATCATGAAGTTTGTCGAGTGTTGCATGGTTATGTATTTTCCCTTAGTTCCTCGTACTCTATATCCTGTCTAGTATTCTTCATCAGTGTACAGCTGGAATAGCTTAGGAGACCCCTCGAATAAGGTCAATCTAGTTAAAATTGATTTTTTTTTGTCATGATAGTTGCTTTTTGGGTAGGCTTGTTGAAGAAAAAAGTACTTCAATAAAAAATTTTCGTGCAGGATTGTCAAATAAGTGTCATCAAGGTATTTATAAATCTCGTGCTTATAAAAAGTGAAAGGATACTAAATATTGTAGTTTACAAACATGACATTTAATAAAATATTATGGTTCTGAATTATAATATTATTGAAATGTTATTTTTTTTTTACTGTAATATCCCCAAATCGTGTTGTTTCGCCAAAACCTTTTTATCTTGTGTTCTTTTACCATTTATTTATATTTTGTATGTTAATTATCTAATGTACCTTGAAGATTTGAGACTTTATTGTGCCGTAATGTGTTGTTGCATTTTATTAATTTTTTTCTATAGTTTTTAGAATTAAATTCAATTCTTATGGTAAAATTAATTTATATATTTGAGATTTCTTAAAATGGATTGATTCGAATTTTAAATGAAATTTAATTGTTAAATAATTACCAAAAGTAAATAAAATAAGAGATTGCTTGATTTGCTGCAATAAAATTAACTTTAAAAACAATATTTGAAAAATGTCTTTAACAACTCAAATCCTATTTTTTTACAAAACCCCGGGTATGATATAAATATTAAAGACTACATTGAAGGTTCGAAGATGGTGCCTTTTTACATATTTGACTTTTGGAAGATGAGATGAAAATAAACAAACAATAAGCATTCTGCTGTTTCAATTTAAGACTATGTCTAGTCTTTTTTCTTTTCTTTTCTTTCGAGTTAAGTAAGAAAATTCAATTTCATATATATATAAAAAAAAGAAATTTATTATGTTAAATATAAATAATGGATTGTAGTTAAACTGCCATTGAAACCCTTCTTTTTCAAGAAACTTACGAGTTCGAAGTTTTTTTTTAATCAAAAAGGAAAAAATGAATTCAACTAGGTATTTGGGTAAAAGTATTTTTCATCATGATAAAATTATTTTTAATAATTTGTGTCACTTATTTACTCCTACAAAAAAAATATGTTGCCTTTCACTTAGGGATATTATGGTCTTTTTAATTTTTTAAAATTAGTTAAATTACTGTTATG
>Ga0325411_1004729_pt1 | contig 15228 bp, 6 predicted proteins | sample PopdelMetagenome_13_FD_206181 | JGI IMG/M metagenome (GOLD analysis project Ga0325411, IMG submission 206181) | Populus deltoides microbial communities from Bellville, Georgia, United States - Xylem-PdIQD-R4 | ecosystem: Host-associated > Plants > Phyllosphere > Stem > Wood/Secondary xylem... | reverse complement strand
AATTATTGTCACAAGACGAGCGTGAGAATTGTTGAAAACCCCACCCTAACGTGGTCATCAATTCACCCAAAGCCTTTGCTGCCAAACGTTTTTCAACAAAGAAACACATATTTTGTTTAGCAAGATTGAAACAGGTAGCATACCTGATACCTTCATGATCAAAACCATATATTTTTAGCTTCCACAACCTCAAGCTACCTCTAGCTAGCTTCAAATCCGAACTAAAAGGAAAAAAAAAAATTGTGCTAATTTATTGTCAATTGACTATATAAATCCATCTAGATTTCCTTACTAAGATCCTCGTAAAAATCAATTCATCCTTAACCAATCACTTCACTTGATAGTTATAGGAAAAGATGGAGAAGCAGAAAATATCTAAGATATGCAGTACGTAGGCTAGAACTACGGAACTCTCTGCCAGGCTGTGGGAAGAGAGAAATAGCAGTAAGGTTGGTTATTTTTTTATCCGCCACAGCTTCCTAAGTTGAGCAGAGCCTCACACCAACATTCCATTCTTTTTCGGAGCAATGTTTAAGCATAAGGCTTTTCATTGTTTGGGTCACACAGATTAATACCCTTCCTTCCAGCTCAAGTGTTCTCTCTTCTTTCTCTTGTTAGCTTGGATGAGTTTCTTGCAAACATGAGTGAGTTTATAGTCTAAACAGTTAATTGAGTTTATATTCTTGAAAGCAAATTTTCTTCCTTCGTTTGTATATAGGAGGAAAAGGATATATATGTAGATGGAAAAGTATATCGTGCGTGTGTACCTTCATCTGCAGGCAACGTGGCGTTTCTGCTTGGAATATATACACCTGTTGGTTGACAGGCTACATAGCCAAATTGACAAAGAAGAAGAACGGCAAGAGAGGAAACAAGCTTAGGAAAGAGCTTATTAAGATAAAGCTTAGCCATTACTACTTTAGCTTGCAATGCGCTTCCCTTTAGACATACATATACTTTATGAAGAAATTGTTTTACCGTTCAAACTGTTATTGACTCTGAATCAATTACCTCACATTACCATATTGTCCCTGTCCAAATATCAAAATACCCGAGAAAAGTAACTTGCAATATTATGCATGGAGGCCTAACAATTTTGGTTCAAGTAAATTGCAAAATGATTCCAAAGCAGCATTTTTTTTAAAATTGTGACAAACAACGTTGTAAAATTCAATTCAATGTCTAAGATTTGAATTCATTCATGCATAATTAACGGGTAGTAATTATTCGAATATAATATATAATTATGAGTTATTATGCATTATTAATCCAACACTATTTTTGTTTCTATTATCCTCTCCCAAGTAACGTGAGTTTTATGTCTTTTATCTCACAATTCATAGAAAAATATCTATCACTGTTCTATTTGTGTGCCTGCCTCACAACTAACACCTGTCATGATACAAGAAGCACGCACTTCTTCCACTTGAGACCACAAGTTGCCACACTATTTGTTGCATATTGCACACTTCCACTCTCAGTCTTTCAAGATTCCACTTTAAAGCTTTATTTGTCGTTACCTGGAGCGGAGCAAAAAATTAAATACTATTATCTTGCACTACGACGTCGTATCAATGTCCACAAATCAGAAAAACAAACTCAAAAACTCTCTTTGAACACTAAACCTGAGATGATCTATAATGACTAGAGAAAAACATGACAAACAAAGCTAGAAAGAAGGTATTTTTACATTGATTTTTGAAACCGAAAAATTGATGCATAATTAATTCTACTGGTTACCAGAAATATATTGTCCCGTTGCTTTGCCTTAATTACCTGCTATAAAAAAATAAAATAAAAAAACCTGACATTTTTTTGGCTTAAAAAACAGATGTTTTTTTCATTAAAAATAATCTATTTAGGACGCGAAAGGTTATTGTTCATTCATAAACCGGACAAAAAAAATAATTCATAAGAATCATTCATAAGAATTATCACTTAAAAATAAGCTGGACAAGAATTTAAGATCTCTATTCATAAGAAGAAAAATGATTTTTAAATAAATTTTTAACTGTTGAGTCAACTTTAAGTAGTAAAATAAAAGAATTATCACTTAAATTTGTATGAGAATTCTATATTAAAAAATTATTTGTATAACATTAATCCGTCTAACATTGTTGATTTTAAGATGAAAACTGTTATTCTTAGAATTTTGCAAAACAAGTATGATTATGATAAAGTACTATCAAGACGTTGCGGGTAAACTGCTCAAAACAGAATGACACCAACGAAGTAGGAAAACCAAAGGCAAATGGAAAGTGAAGAGGAAAAGCGTCAGGACAGAAGATAGTGGGAAAAAAGAAGAAGAAGCAAGCTGTCAACACATGCTTTGGGAATCTCAAATGTGATGCAGTGGATTGAGCCATTGATCATGTGTATAACGACGGAACGAAGAAGTCAAGAAGGTTCCTCGAAGCCCGCCACTAAAGCTATTCTTCTCTATCCCTCCAGGGTTCCCTTTCGTGGAATAGCAGAGACCACTAAAGCTATTCTTCTCTATCCCTCCAGGGTTCCCTTTAGTTTTGATGTGAGAGCACTACGCACAGAAACTTTCCTTTGATCTATTATTGTGAGAATTGGACTAATGGGTAAATGATTAGAGATCATTAATACAGCAGAAAGAGGATGTCAGCTAACCAAACGTGTTAATTTTGATATCTACCAAATTTAAGTAATAATATTTGTTTATGAAAATGTTGATGTATAAAAGAATATAGTTAATTTTATGGTTTGTATAGAAGAATAGTTGCTGTAAGTATATGTTCTTAATGCAATTTCAAAATATGTTTTAATGAAAAACAAATATTAGTAAAATTTGAAATTAATAAAAAACAAATAGTTTAAAATGTATAAATAACTTATATTTGGATTCTCTCTATGAAGTTCTTAATGCAATTTTTAAGAGTTGGGAGTTACAAAAAGAAAATAATTTTTGTTCTAAAAGTTTCTCTATATCGTTAGCACCTTAACTAAATAAAGAACCCAATAAAACTTTAGGAATGTATTGTATATATTTATTTCTAATTGATATACAAACTTTTAAAAAATATGTATAAAAGAATGTATTGTATATATAATCTAACACCAATAACAATAATAAAAAAAATTAAAATGAAGATTACTTTCAAAATGTAAGATTTAAATTAGAAAACAAAATGATACAAAAGTCATTCAGTGGAATTGCCAGCAGAAATAACCATTATTATAAAATTAATTATTAAAATTTATATTTTTTTATTAAAACTTGATGTCTTATCAAATAATCTTTTATATTAATAATTTATTTATCTAAATATTAAAAAAAATAAAATGAATCACTTGCAGAGCACTTCATGTAATTACTAGTGTCTCCTAAGATTTAAGTTAAGTTTCGAGACTTGATTGATGTAAGCTGGAAATAAAGAGCTACTGATTTTTTAGTAATCTTTTCGTATACACGAGTGCAAGAAGATTTTTTCTGCTAAGATGAAAGGAAAACATAAATAAGGTGGTAATTATAATTGAAAACATGAAACAATATATATAGATATCACATAATATCAACTAGGTCTCCAATTTCCAGGGCCATAATTCTTAAGAACCAGTACATGTTTTTCCTTCAATCTTTACTAGGAAGATTTAAATCAAAAGGAGGATCAAGGGAAACAAACCAACAAAAAAAAGAAAAAAAAAAGAATCAATAGATATGGAAACATGGCAAAACACACAAGATATATATATTGACCATCCGGTACTCAAGCAGGAGAGATCGAGGGAGCGATCTCTTCAGAAATATTCTTAAGGGTTTTTTCGCCTTCAAGTGCAGCCACAACTTGAGACATTGTAGGCCTGAGAGAAGGTGATTGTTCGGTGCACATCATTGCCAAATTCAGAACAATGTTCGTTTGGTTCCCGTCATAATGGCCCAACCTTGAGTCAACCAAGTCTCCTAGCGTTCCCCGCGCACGTAAATTAGCGGCCTGAAATTGTTTGAACTTATAAGAAATATGCCCAAAAGGAATGTCATAACTATACACTTTTAATGTACAAAAAATACTAAAAATTGTTAATTAATCCCTGCTGATCATATTTTAGCTAAGAAAAATTAACAAAGTAAAACAATAATCGATATCCAGCTCTCACCGTATCTAGAAGAACAACAGTTTCTTCCTTTTCTCTGTACTCAGCATTATTTCTCCCACTAACGATTTCAAGGAGAAGGATCCCAAAACTGTAGACATCGGCTTTCGCTGTCATGGTTCTCCGGATTGCATACTCTGGTGACATGTATGAACTGAAAAGGCATTGAGAAATGATAGATCAAATAATAACAAATCGTAACTACGTGGAGATATTCAAAACACTCTGGTGACATGTATGGATTGCTACTGGAACCAATTTTTTTCCATATAAAATGGTAAAGTCAATTTTTACTTACAGATCTCCTCCTCCTCCTCCTGCTGCTCTAACCGCAACATGTGGATCCTCCTCCTCGTAAAGCTTTGCCAATCCAAAATCTGATATTTTCGGATTATAACTTGCATCAAGCAGAATGTTATTGGCTTTTATGTTTCTGTGTATTATTTGAGGATTCCTTTCATGAAGATACTTCAAACCCTTCGCTATTCCCTTGCATATTATAAATCTTTTCGGCCAATCAATTCGCACTGTGGAATTTGTACCTGCAAATCCTCAAGTCAATAGTCAGCAGTAGTCTGCCATGTTCTGATTGTGAAAAAATAGTTGACTATTAATATGTAAGTGCAGTGCTTGAAAGATCAAACTATTCATTGAAAATTCTAAAGATTCAGAGCACTTGAAATATATTCCAAAAAAATTTAATTTTTTTTACTAAAAATAATTTTTTTATGTTTTTGGATTGTTTTCATGTGCTACTATTAAAAATAATTTAAAAAAAATAAAAAATATTATTTTAATAAATTTCTAAATAAAAAGCACTTTAAACCGGTATCATTATCACAATCTCATACAGGCTCATACACTATACAAGCTAGGGATAATATTGTATAGAGAAAATGAAAAGTGAACATAAAACCATATAAACTTTAAAAATTAACATACCATCCATTTTAATTTAAATGTGATATTTTATTAATTATTTTTTGAATTCACTTTGAAAAATAAAACAAACACAAAAAATAAAAAAAAATCATCATTCATTAAAAATAATAAATATATTCACCTGCTCCTTGTATCTATTTTTTTTTAATGAAGTACTGGAAAATAACTATAAAATATTATTAGATACTCTACTAGTGCCATACAATTTCACATTAAATCGGTATATCAGCTGGACGTGTAATACTTATTTAAAAAAAAAAAAACATTATTCTTTAACTCAAAAGTGTCAAAAGTTTTTCTTAATGGACCATGACTTTGTGTATAAACACTTTATTTTTATCTTTTCAAGTGTATTTACTGCTCATATTTACCAAATTAGAATCAACATATATGGTTAGCAATATTTGTAAATGCCAAAATGGATCGATACTGAGAGATAAAGGAAATTACCAAATAAAACATGTCCGAGCGAGCCAACTTCCATGAATTCGTAGATGAGTAAATGTAGGTGCCTTCTTGAATAAACATAAAGCAATTTAACAATGTTGTCGTGTTTCAACTCCTTGGCTTTCTTGACATAAACTTCAGTTGCTATTTCACCGACTGCATTTGATTCAGCGAATAGCTTCTTCACTGCTACAGTCAGATCTGGCAATTGAGCCTGCAGTTATGCCAAATCAAAGTGAAGAAAGGTTAAAGAACATAAAATTTATTGCTTAAAAGAAAACAATTAAGGACAGAGATTTGTTTTACCCTGTATACTATCCCAGAACGTCCGCTACCAAGCTCCATCTTGGGACTAAATTTTTTTGTTGCATCAATGATCTGCTTAAGGGTGAAAGTTCTTTCTCCAATCTTCACTGTGGTTTCTATATGTTCCAATAACACATGGGTTAAGTGGATCAAACCACAATTATGTAAGAATTATTCAGACAGAGAACAGATTATGTTCATAGATTTTCTTCACTTCGTGTTTACCTCGCAATTCTCTGTCTCCTATCCAGCCCATTCTCCACATGAAGGCCAACAACAGCAGCAGAAACAAAATACAGCCTACTGCAATCAACGCAATTTCCCAACCATGCAGTTTTCTGGGAACTTGGGGAACATATAGAAAACAATGGTTGTCAGCCAAGCAATAAACTATTCTCACACAGATAGTGAAGTGAGCAACAGAATCCTGGGTTTTAGCAGACAAAATGAAAAGTATTGAAGTTTGCGCTTCCTACCACGAGTGATCGAAACAGCTGATATGAGAGGTCCATTGAGAGCAGGTGGGTTGTATAGAGATCCCTTGCCAGCCCAGAAGAACTTGATCTCTAACGAACCATCATTTATTTTAACCTTGAATTGTAGTCGTCTTTCTTCATGTTCTTTCCCAGGGATTTCGTTTATGTTGACATCTTTCTTTACAATCATTCCCTGCAACCAAGACTTCCTTAAGAGTGTGTCATTAGCACGTAAATTAGTTTTCTGGACAAGCGAAATACTAATTACCTGAATATATATATCAAACACTCGTTTTCCTGATGTGCTGTAATCTTCACTCTTAGAATATAATGCTTCAGCAAAGTGAAGTGTCACAATGTACTTGCCTTTACGCAAGCAGAGGCCATAATACGTTAGAGAGACGGGAGCAAGGCGAAAATTGTTGTCTATGTTTGCCTTAGAGTTAGTAATTTCACACGTCAAGTTTCTTACTAAAGTACTGGCATTGACTTTTGCCCAGAGGTAGTCCCCAGCATAGCTATAAGCCCAATCCTCAGATGGACTAAGATTAAAACTTGATATTGAGGTATCGTTATGATAATGATTTTTTCCGTCATCTACTTCCTCACCACCACTATTTATAAACAAGGAATTATCTGCAAGAAAACTTATTTTGAGTACAAACATGATTATTTACCATAAGAAACTCAGCCAGTATAATTAGAAGAGAGAAATTCTCTATCTAATAAAAAGAATGAACTTACGCCTTCGACCACATTTTTTCCTCCGCATCTCATCTATGAAAAACCTAAGAGTTAACAAACAGAAATTTGTTGGACATGCTTCAAGAACATCACTCTTATTGCAGAAAATTATGGTACCACATACCTAGTCGGGTGACTGAAAAGCACCAAGATCATGAAATTAAACCAAGGAAATAAATATCAATGAGAAATATTCAGTAGTGATTTATATATGAAAGTCAATAGATTTGTCAAAAAGAAAACAAAATGGATAGGAGTTTGGTCCATCCCTTACATGTTTACATTCTGCAATCCCAAGCATGTTACATTTTCACATGTCACGTTGAAGTTATTGTACGAAAGATCCCTGCAAGTTAACAGTTCATAAAATTGATTTGAAATTTTTTCCTCAGTTAATAATTCATCTAAATTATTTTTAACACGTGTCAACTTCTTAGCATGCCACTTATTCTATACTAACCATGATTTGTTGTCACCTTAATCAAGGGATTTAACGAGTAAAAAGACATAGTAGAGAGGCATAAATAACCTAAAATAATAATAAGAAGACAAAAAAATTAAAATTAAGTTAACTGATATGAGAACAATTTAGCACTTCAACTTATTTTTAACAAATGTCACCTTGTTAAACTGCCAAGTGTTATACATTAACTATGGTTTGTTGTATGCTTAATCAAGGGATGAAATGAACTAAGAAAAAAAAGCTGAAGAACACACTGAAAAATGATAATTTGTATCTCTAATTTAATTCTTAATCGCCATACCTTATCTATTGAAGAGTGTAAAAAAAAAAATGAATCCAATTGTTTGATAAATTCCTAAGAATAGTTTTCACTAACAAAAGAAGGTATAATTATATCTATTTCCGACTTCAGCAATGGTGTAATTAAAAAGAAATTATGTAGACGGTTGAAGAAAAGCTTGCATTAACCGGATGTTAATCTAGTGTCTTACGCTGTAGGATAGACATTTGTCATCGAGTTATTGGTCCAGTTAGGAAGCCCACTGAGCGTGTTGTTCGTTAAAAATCTAAGCAGGAAACTTCAACCCATCAGCAACAATGGTTTGCCAGCTATACAATATTATCTATAAACAACTTAAACACGTACAACTTATTCAGTCTCTGAAATGTTTCTGGAACGCTACCACTTAAGTTGTTGAAGCTCAAATCTCTGGGAGACAAAGCAAAACGCATCAAATATTAGTTCTAATAGTACTCGAAATTGATGTTAAAGTTTGAAGCATATAGACTCAATTGGGAATGTAGATCAAAGAGTCTGCTGAAGGAAAAAGAAACAATAAATGAGATCAATGCATATAAGTGTTGAGCTTATACGATGGAGTTTAACCATTTTAGCTGTTATGATTAACTGGATGAATAAGCCATCGAATAGGTCTTAGAGATTTGACGAGCTTTTCATCGATCATTGCATGTAGATTTTCTTTATATTTAGGTTTCTGTGTTTTTCTCTCATGTTTTGCGTGAATGTGTGGCATGGCTTTGATCTTCCAGAAAAGTGTATAGTATGGACATGAAACTGTATCCTTAATTTGTTGCTATGGTGTTCTGGTCATGCATTTTCTCTTGATTCAAACAACTGCTGACCCATATATTTGTAAATTTGTTATTGTCACTCTTTTTTGCCTCTATTTATGGTGTTGTAATCATTTTGCAGTAGACTAATCCAACACAGTAGAGAAAAATAAACTATCTAAGATGGAACAATTACTGGAAATTTCTGAAAGGGTAAACTTACAGATATTTTAACTGTGACCAATTGCCAATGTATTTGGGTATTGAGCCGTTAATTTTGCAATTTCTCAGGACCCTGCACAAACAATAGAAGAAGTAAGAGACTCTCTATTTGTAACCAATTAAATGTTAGAATTTGAGAGGACGGAAGCAATGTCGAAAAGATCTTTACAATGTTACTCTCATTTGAAATAAAATATTTGTCATTGAAGTGCTCATGAACTTGGAAAACCTCAACGCCTAAAGATTTATGATCAAATCCATGAGCATTAATCTAGATTTTCCCAGATTAATTCCATAATAAATCTGAAGAAAAACACTCACACAGAAAATAGAGATTTTTGTTCCGGTACTTCTTCTGGGAATGATATTCCTGGATTGCTCACATCACTGACCCACCTGGAATCATTAAACAACACTTTCATGTCTATCTTCACATTAAAATTAAAACAGCATGCCGGCATCACATGATTGCACATACAATCTCTGTAGTCTTGGCAGACTAAAAGTTTGTGCTGGCAGATTCCCTTCAAAATTATTTCCTATCAGAACCCTGACAAGTACACAATGAAACGGTCAGCTCAATGCATGCACCAAATTGTTTTGCTTGATAAATTTAATTAAATCCTCTATAGACTATAACATTGAACTTGACTTTGTTTTTTAGAAAAAAAAAATTAACAAAGACTTACAGTTTGGTGAGATTCACCCATTTTCCAATATAATCAGGTATTGGACCAGACAAATAGTTTCCACCCACTAAACTGCATTGACCCAAATGCTTCCTTTAATTGTATCATAGCGTAGAACTAAATTGCAAGAGAAAATAAAAGCAAGAAACTCACAACTCTTGAAGATTGGTCAGTTTCGCATATGTCGTAGGAATTGTCCCGGTAAATTTATTTGCTGTCAAGTATCTACAAGAAATTAGGGCTGTTAGGTAAAAACCAAAATGCTTCTTACTAAATAGCCTCTTGTCAATCTTAAGTTCAAATGGATTGTGCTTTATCGTCGCATCACTTGTGCACTACTTAGGTGGCTATACGTTCCAAATTTTTCACATGGGACCTCATCTAAAGTTAAAGCAATCTATGATCAAAATGACAAGAGTAAAACGGGAAAATTACAGCTGTCGAAGATTGGTCAAGTTTCCAAGCTCCTTCGGAAGTTCACCATGAAGATCATTGTCATCTAGGTTCCTTTTCCCTCCAGAGAAACAGACAAATAAGTAGATAAATTTATAGTACTCTTGAGAAAGAGACTTGAAGAAGCAGTGAATAGATTTTTCTTACAGAGAGATGAGAAAAGACAGCTTTCCTAATTCTTTTGGAATAATGCCTGACAACTTGTTACTATAAAGATCCCTGCAAATAGAATGATATAATGTATAAAAGCAATCAAGACACGAATATCATGTAGAATGAAAAAGCAGTGAAAAATCCGAATGATTCCATGCAATCACATAGAACCATATCCAAGTAATGTAATTATTCGAGGACTTATTATTAATTGGTGCTAGTGCCATAAAGCTAACAAACTAGCAAGAAAAACAAAAGTTGTATACATATATAAGCCAAAAAGAAGTAAAAACCATGCAATAATACATAGAAAGATCTTATAGCCAAAACTAACTGGTTGTGAACTCCCTTACAGAATCATCAGTGAAGAGAGTTTCCCCAAATTTTCGTTTATAGTACCACTGAGGAAGTTGAGGCGAAGATGGCTGTGACAGGAAGATGTACAGATATTTGGGTAAGAATTAAGCTGTCCATACTGTTTTAATCTGTAAGAAGAAATACTTACATCTCTATCAAGTTTTGACAGAATCGTATGCTGTCTGGTATTGGCCCGGTCAATTGATTGTTGGAAAGATCCCTGATTTTCAAGACATATATCAGAATGAATATATATATATATATATATAGAACCAAAAAATATCTTGCGTATATAGCTTTGACTTACAAAATGAAAAGCGATTGTAAACCCGCAAGATTCTGAGGGATGCTACCATCAAGATCATTGTTGGATAGAGAACTGTTCAGGTGAAATCACCAGACACATCCCAGAAGATAAGAACTTTCAGTTAATACTTTATTGAACTTTGGGGTTAATGGAAATTTTAAAAAAATAGCAATTCAAAATTATTAGCATAAGTGTAATGTAGAAAGGTCTTTATACAGTATATGTGGAGGCTATATACTCTGTTTCGCGAATCTTGATAGATATTCCCGATTTTTGTGGAATTGTTTAAAAAGTTAAAAAAAAATTATTTTTGGAAAATCTACAACTAATTTTAGAAAAAGATTGCATTATAATATCAATGTCTTAGGATTATATATTATTAAAAAAAAATTGTTTCAATTCAAAATTTTAAACTAGGCTAGTTTTCATAAATATTTTTATATATTACTTTTTAATAAACTCTTGTTCGTTTTGGATTGAAACTTTAATAGATCATCAACAAAATATTTTTATTATTTTTAAAATTAAATTTTTATAAAATTTAAACTCATAACAATTTATTAGCAAAACTCTCAATTATTTTAATTAAAAGATTAAAATAGTGTACAAAATCTTTGGAATAAGTTTATAATACTTTCAAACAATGGTAAAATTTGTTATTTATAGAAAATTAAATAAATATTATACCAAAGGCAAAACAAGAATAAATATTAAAAACTTTCACCACAACAACTCGTTCCAATTTAGATTCATTTATTAATTAAATAAATATTAGATATACAATCAAGAGGCGTGTGCTACAATTCTCTTCATTCTGTTCATCTAAGTTTATCTCTTTAATATTATTCGTTCTTCCTTTAAATTTGATGGCAATCATCTAATGGCAAATGACAAATTGGATGGAGGGTGCTTGTTTTGTCTTGCTATGCTGTGATGTATCAATTCAGTCATCATTAGAAGGGTTATCTACCATGAGTTCTAAGGAATTGCAATACCGTTAATTGGAAGCAATCATGACAGACTTACAGATAAATCAGATTGTGCAACTTTGTCAGGCTTGGAGGTATAGAACCGGTCAACGAATTGCTTGAAAGGTTCCTGATGTTTAGCACAGTCATTGTACCATTATTTAGAAATAAGCATAGCCTATGCATGCCATCATTTATAAATATAGAACAAGGAATCAAAGCTTTAACATACAAATAGTTGAGATGCTGTAGCTTCCCCAGCGTCGAGGGAATCCCACCAGAAAGCTGATTATTGAAAAGATAACTGGTGTGGCAATATGATCAAACATTAATTTCATCAATGGCGACAACTGTAGGTGTTTATTTTAACACATAAAACAGCAGTTTCAATACTGAAAAGAGAAATATATATATGTGGAGTTATGATACTTACAGTCCTACCAACTTTGCAAAGAGACCTATTGAAGGGTCAATAGATCCATCCAAGTTTTTGCTTGGCAAGTTTCTGTCAAAGAAATTGAAGTGGTTCACACATATAGAGAGGATTTTTTTTAAATAGGTTTCATGCAATTTTAATTGCTATTTAAGATTTTCTTTTATTTTCCTTTTTATAATTTTTTTTTGTTAATGACAATAAGATATTGAATTTATCAAGTTTTTGTACATACATTATAGTGACCGAACAAACCGATGGAGTTTTGGTGTTGTCACAGGAATCACATCGGATCTCGGCATACTCCTCCGGAGAACAAATTGGATACTTGAAAGATACCTGTATAGTGTCTTTGGAAAGAAAATTCTTGGAAAGGAGTCGAAGAGCACTTACTGCCGAATGCTTGCAATAAAAAAAATATTAATTAAATCACACTAAGATCTTCTAATATTTGATATAAAAATACTCAATCGACCTTAATATATACTTACATAGATGGGCTAGAAGACAGTATTTAAGCAACAAAAGCAACTAATAAATTTAACATAGTGATGGTCGCAATTGCATAATTTTGTTTACTATATAAATGAGTAATACAATGTTTTCATGCGAGAAATTTTCAAATTAGTTATTGCGCAATTTACAATGCTGCAAAAGAATATATAATTAATTTTATTAATATTTATGAAGTTAAATTTAAGATTAATAAATTTCAGCAATAATATTTATTAGGACTTGCATTAAACATATATTAATTTGCATTTGCATAATTCTTTTTACTATATAAATTACTAATACAATGTTTACATGCGATACGTTTTCCAATTAGTTATAAAATGCGCAATAGGGTCATTTATAATGCAGCAAAAGAATAAAAAAAATTATATAATTTTTTATTTCTATAATTTTATTATTATTATTTATGAAGTTAATTCAAGATTAATCATTATCAGTAATAATATTAATTAGGGCTTGGGTTATTTTTAGTTAGTCTCGGTTACTAGGTACAGAGCTCAATATTTATAACCATTCTGATAGTCTCACCTCACAAATTTTTTTTTTTAATTTAGATAACTATTCAAAATAATATAATACTATTAATAATCAAACGGTATTCAATAATTTATTGGTCAGTAAAAAAAAAAAAAACCCGGAATCTACATATTCGTACAGCTTTCCTTTCGTTTCCTTCCACCCTATCCCACATTGATTAGTAATTAAATTAAACATGTATTGATAAATCTTTGAATGAATAAGAGAGAAATTAATCTGTACCTTCATAATCTGGAAGGGATCCATTACGTGCGACTTCTTCGATGCGATCATCAAAAGAAGCCCCAGAGCCAAATTGCCAGAGAAGAAGATAGTTAAGAAGAAAAAGTATACTGGTGAGCATTACTGACCATTCAGAACCTATTGGTTTCGACATAATTCTACCTCTAGTTTTGCGTTTCGTGCTGTGTGTATGTAAGTGGATGCCACGGCGTATATTTATATAAACACATGAATAAAAACACACCTAATGAAAAAAGAGATTCTCAACAAGGAGGAATCTAATATTTTGTTCTCTTTAACTACTTTATTATTTTCTTTGTCCAGAAGTTTTCATCAAATGAATGAAATCATTCCACTACGTCAAGGTGGGGAACTTGGTACTGATAAGTATTGGATAGCGACTGAAGAGGAAGCCTTCTTTAGGAAAGCTACCAAAGTAACAATTGCTTGTGGATAGAGTAATGCCTTTTGGATTCTATACTACTCGTGTTTCGTTCCTTTAAATTGTCTCTGATTTGAACACACAGAAAAAAGAGAGAAGACGAAGACAAGGAAAAGGTTCGCATTAGAAATGATTAAAGAAACGAATATTTAAGTAATATCTTTTATTTATTCATTTCACGCGCTATTGGTTCTCACCGAGTCCAGACCCACGTGATTTTTATTTTTTTTCCCTGCCTGCTAGGCAGTAGCTTGGTCTGACAGCGCTGTCATGCCAATAGGGTGTGTGCCTCACATGTGTTTCTCTGTCGAGCTTAAGGACTTTTATCATTGCATTTTAATTTCGGATATGATCAGATTTGCTACACTAATAAATAAATAAGAAAAAAAATAGTAAAACATCTAGAAAATTATCAAAAGACTAGTTCTAGTTGAGAAGAATTAAAATATATAAAATTAAAAAATTTAAGAAGGTATTTTCAACTAATAAAAATCCTATTAGCAAAGAAAATTCAATTTAAGAAGTAAAATTTAAAATTATATGTTTAAGAACTCAATTGAAATTTTTCAAGGTTTAATTGAATTTATTGAGAGTTTAATTATAATAAAAATATTGAAGTTTGATGAAAATTTAAAAACTTAATTAAATAAATCAGAAACTAGGATCAAATTGTAAAATACACAAAACTCTAAGATTTGAAATAATACTCAGTGATGATTCCTGAAATTCATAATCATAACTTTATGATTATACTTAAAATCCCTCTTTAATTTCAGAAAACAACTCTATTTGTGCATATCACCACAAGAATCTCATGGTATTTTAAATCATCACCAAAATCTTAAATTATTTGGTAATACTTCAACAATATTGATTTCATATTAATTAACAAAAATTTTGAAAATATAGACAACAATTTTTTTTTCTTTTTTTTTATTTCTTCTCTCTTCTTTTTTTTATGATATATGGAATTTCATAGTTTTTACAATTTTTGTTAAATCAAATCCAATGGTCATGAATGATGCATACAAAATTAATGGTCATTATTAACAAGTAAAGGACATAACTTGTAGTTTTGAAAATTTAATTTATAAGAACAATTTTAGAATAAAATTTCATAATATTGTATATCCTCACCTCCGTACGTCTATCCTCTCATATTAAAAGTATAGAAATACACCAAATTTCTTTCTCGAGAATTTTGTCTTTCTCTGTAACCAAAACAAATATATTTCATTTCTGTCACGCACCTATCTCCAACATCTCCTACTTCTTTTCCAAATGCTAGCAGAAAGAAACGTGAGACTAACAGAGCAAATTAAAAGGGCAGCTGCAATCCACTATCCGAATAATATCACTTA
>Ga0325411_1004728_pt1 | contig 15230 bp, 6 predicted proteins | sample PopdelMetagenome_13_FD_206181 | JGI IMG/M metagenome (GOLD analysis project Ga0325411, IMG submission 206181) | Populus deltoides microbial communities from Bellville, Georgia, United States - Xylem-PdIQD-R4 | ecosystem: Host-associated > Plants > Phyllosphere > Stem > Wood/Secondary xylem... | reverse complement strand
AATTAAGTCTCAAAACTTATCAATTCTCCAATTAAACCCTTAATTGGATGAATTAAATTAATTTCAAGCTTAATTAAGTCTAAAAATTTATCAATCCTCCAATTAAACCCTTAATTGGATTAATTAAATTAATTTCAAGCTTAATTAGATTAATTTCAAAGTTTAATTAAACCCCAAAACTTTTAATCATTTTGCCCTTAACCCAAATTTTAATCCATTCTTTATTTATTTCATTTTACTTGTTTTTCCATCATTATTATTATTATTTTTTCATCGTTTTTTTTATTTATTATTTTTTTTAGTAAATAAAATAATAATATTAATTAAAATAAAAATGGTCAAAAATTGGGTTATGACATATACATCCAGGACTACAACTTTCATTAAGGACCCCAAGTCAAATAAAATCATTTTGAAGTACAAAATACGGACGCAATTGGATTGGTCGAAATAGATTTCTTGATTTGATTCGGAAACTAACGGTACTTAACATTCCAATACGGTTGAGAGTCTGACATAAAAACGATGAATTTTAGAATCCAAAAAAGATGCAGATCAAACCTTTAATATGTTATGAATGAAAAAATATAGCTGAGATAGTCGGATATTATAAGAAAGTAACTCAAAATCAAAGTTTAATTGCATAAGAGTTATTATTATAGTAGAATTGTGAAAGTATCAGAATCAGTTTTTAACACAAATTTGACCGGTATCCCACCTTCTGCTCCCTGCCGCCACCCAGGCTTTCGGCCGGTGTTGCAGGAGACGCCTTCATCTCCTTTTTCCCCGCAGTCCAGTAGGAGCTTCTTCTCTTTTCCATATAGGCTTTCAGCCGGTGTTTCAGCAGCTTCCATCGGCAACATCCGGTCGGCAGAGAACTTGAGTCCCTTCTCTTCGGATAGCAGCACTAACCTCCTCTTCCCAGCAGCGTCAGTACTATTTTCAGCAACTTGATTTTCAGTCACATCATCAACGACCAATGACAGCAGCTCCTCTAAACAAGCTGCCACTGCGAGCAGCAGAAATCCTCTTCTCAGCAAGCTACCATCATGAATAGCAGAAGCAGTGTCCAAAATCTTATCTTCAACCAAGAGCAGCATCCAGTAGAGGTTCCCATTGCCAGTAGAAGGTAAACACAGGGAGAAGAACGAACAAAAAATAGGGAACAAACACGGGCAATAACAGGGGGGAGTTCACAGAGAGGACCAAAAAAAAGCAGAGAGACAAGGCAGGAAAAAAAAATAAAAAAGGGAGAAAACGAGAGAGAACGAGAGAACACAGGAGACAGAAGGGAGAGAGACTGAAAGGAAGGGGAAGAGAAGGACGTTCTTCGGCCGATGCTAGGATCATTACCCTCGTCTTTGTCTTCGCCCAGGTAAGTGTTCTTCCTCCAGCCCACAACTTCATTTCAAAGTTTTGAAAAATAGTGCGAAGGTAATTATACCTTTGCAATGTGCAGTACACGCGTGAATCAATTCACGTGTGCCTCATCCTAGGCCGGGTTACTAGTCCGAACTAGTAATCGGGCTAAGTTAGATGGATTTGGCCCAATTTGTATGGCTGAGTCTTAAAAAAAAGAAGAGAAGGAAAAACAATGGGCTTAGACCCAGCCAACCTAAATTGTATTTGCTAAGGTTGTGTTTGACAAAACATATTTTTATGCTTTTTTTCATGTATTTTATCCTGTTCCTGTTTTAAAATCTTGCTAAATAAGCCCCTTTTTTATATCAAAAAATTCTAAAAATATTTGAGGATATTCATTGATTTATTTGTGGGTCCTTCGAGCTTTTTTTTATTTTTTTTCTTTGTGTTTTATATTTTTTCTGCTATGTGCTTAATCTGTGGATCATTACCATTAAATGCAAAATTTGTTCTACAATGTTTCTTTTATTTCCATCTAAAAAAGGAAAATAATAATAAAGGGTAAACAAAAAAGAAAAATGGCTTAGAAAATTCTTCTTAAAAATTCAAATTTTTGCGAGCTTATTCATTGGCGCCAGAGTCAAGAATATCGCCTATTTTTTTGAGTTTGTGTAATATTTACCAATGCCAGAGTAGAAAAATATTTATAGGAATTGTTCACTAACATCAAAGTCAAGAGCATGATCAAAAGAATAAAAAAAAAGGAGAATAAATTCTTAGCAATTTTAAAACAAAACCAGCAATTTTTTAGTTTGGCTCAGTTTTTTGGTTTGGCTCAGTTTTTTGGTTTTGTTCCGGTTTGGCTCTGTTTTTTTCTGGTTTTTTTGGTTCGGTTTGATTTTTCGGTTTTAGACCTATAAAACCGAAACTGAACCGGCCGGTTTTTTCAAAATTCTAATCGATTTTTTTCATGGTTCGATTTTTGCAGTTATTATTTTTCCAGTTACACACACACATCACATTTTCGGCATTCATATTGCAAAAAAGACATCGAGCTGAGGTTTCTTCGTGCCAAACATCCCCGAATGTGAGTGGATCCAATAGCTTTCTCACATGACAGTTGAACAAAAACTGAAACATTGTAATCTAAATTGCCAAAGTGAGAAAAAGAGGGATCAAACTGACAATAACTCTGGAAAAGTTGTGCAATGTTTGGTTGGACGGTGAGAAGTTTTTGTTTATAAATTGCCTTCAATTACAACCATGTCAACTTAGAAGTCAATAAATTAATTAGGGGAGAACTCTCTGAGATCCGACCAATCCCACAGAAAACCATGGAACCACCCAGGACAACATCCACTGATTCCCAACCAAATTCTTTCACAAAGTTTCGTGTTTCTTCTTCTTCTTCTACCTCAAGACCTAGTCCTCCCGGCTCTAGACAACCTAGTAATGACTCTGAGCCGTCCTTGAACATCGACGGCGAGCCCATTTCCAACCTTTCCATAACTAACAGACCTGGTGACAGTGTTTTGCAACCAACGTCATCATCTCTAGTCTCTTCAAAGCCTGCAAGGGAGATCTTACGTGGTGAGTTTCTAGCAGCTCCTCCATACATGCCCAAAATTTCATTCCTGTGTCAACATGTCTGCACTTACCTATGTATCTCGCTCCTTCTCAGTCAAATCTTTTGAATGGAAGGGGGGAAAAGGAACACATGTTTTTCTTGTTCTTGTTTTTATTTTTTAACTCTACGTTTCTGGTTCTTTCCTTATAAATTAATGGTATATAAATACAATATTGTTTCTTGGCTAAATCATAATTAAACAAGCAGCTGAAGAAGAACACACGGTTGCTGCTTCTACAAAGATTCGGCGGCAAAGCATGATCACTGAAGCAAAACCGGATTTTGAGGCCAAACTCGAACGTTTAAAGAAATTGTCGGAAATGGAAGCAGAAAGTAACGTTGTTGTAGAAATTGCTTATATTGTTAATTCCTTGAAAGCCTCATCTTCTTCAAAAGGTATTCCAGAAGAGATAATTAAAAAGTGCCAAGAAGGAGAAATGAGCCTGCGACAAGGTTTGATGTTAGCCAAGAAAGCGCAAGAATTGCTGCGATCTGCTCTTGATGAAGGGCTTTTCTCTGCCTGAATAAATTCTGCTCATAAAATTTTCATATTCACTTGTGATGGCATTTGCTTGTGCCTTTTTGCAAAAGCTAAAATGGATTGTTTGCTGTATTACTTTCCTTTCTCTATCTTCCTTAATTTCAAGGATACTATCACTTCTGATTTACTAGTTTCTTTTTCTTTTTTGTTATGATTATCCTTTCATAGTTGAGGACAAGGACACACGGGTTGATTGTGGCTTCACGTTTTGGAAAAGAAAGAAAGGGAAGGAAAAAAACATGTATTCTGAGACCATTAAATTTACAAAGAACTCTTTTTGCGAGATAGGGAGTAATCTGGTCATTAACTTTTTAGGTTAAAACATGAGGAAGTTCAAGAAAATTTATTAAATAGACGTGAATGCACAAGGGTTAACATGAGGAAAGAGCGTCCACCTTTAAGAAATGTCAAAGAAAAGACTTCGAAAGCCCGCCCGCAAAATTGCTCATGAAAATATAAAGTGTAAAAAAAGTATTTTGTAACGGCATTATCGTTCATTTACCTAAATTTACTTGAGATGACAATGTTATATGAATAGTTCTATTTTTTAAAATTCTCACCTTCGTCATAATTAAATTTTATTCTATTCCAATTTCATCATTGTATATTATATTGAATGTTATCTTATATTTTGAGATTTTTTTTTTGTATATTTTTGCAAAATCAAGGTTTTTAATAACTTTTCAAAATTTAATTTGATGTCAATTTAATTAAGTACAATATAAATTTATGATAAAAATTTTTTTTAATAGAAGGGCCAAATTAAAAACTAAATAAAACAAACGGGTCCTTCAATTGCACACAAAAAAGTTTGTTTTCATAAAAAAAAAAGTCTCCATTTATGTTGCAGTTGTTAATTTTTTTAGAAATAATAGAGAAAGTCACTTGATAAAGAGTGGAGTGAAAAAAAAAAAGAAGAGGCGATGTTAAGGTTTATTTTAATTTTATCTTATAAAAAAAATATATGATAAATTTTTTATTCAGTTTATTTTCAACTATTTAACTGATATTTTGAAGTTAAAAATAAATTCAATGATGTTCTTGGTAAAAATATTTTTGTGTTTTAAGGTAAAAATAAAATGGTTAAAATGTTTTTTTCTTGAGTTCTAAAGACTGAGACCATCACTTGTTAATCACCTTTAGTGAATGAAAGATCATCTGTTTTATTTTTTTAAAAAATAAAATGAATGATATTTTATCCACCTATTTAAAAAAGAAGAAGAAGAAAACTAAGGCACACAGACCTGATCTTAAGCCCTAGTCCACCTATTTCAAAAACAGGAATAAAGCCATGAGCGATATTGACCCATCCTTCTAAGCCTGTTTACTCTAACTCTTTTTATATTGCTCTTTTAGTTTTTTTAATATGTTATTTCTTTATATTTAGAAAAAAAATTCACTATAAATAAAATAAGCAAAATTATATTCAAAATATTATTCAGTTAAATATCATTTCATTTTTTCATATTTTTCAAATAAAATTATAGCTTTTTTCTAATGATATTATCAATCATTTTATTAATTATCATGTATGAGTCTAAGATGATTTTTTTTCAAATATAATAATGAAAAAGCATTTAATTTTTTCATTAATTACCATTTTATTAATTATTATAAAAATTTGCTATTACTTTTTATTCAATTTATTCAATGAAATGATAAAGCAGTTAAAAATCATTTCATTATCAAAAAATAAATAAATTACATGAATGAAAAAAAATAATTTTGATAGCTCTTTATATTTTTATTTATTGTCTTATATAGGAATGATTATTTTTATTATCACATATTTAAATAAAAAATAGCTTCTAAAAAACTCCAACTATGCTGGTAGTGTATATTAAAGGGTAATTTGAAATATCAAGGAAATGTTTACTTAAAATAATTAATAATAACTCCATGGAGTTGGCCAAGCGTAGAAGAGCTAGGATTTTACAGTGTGTTTTTGTCTAAGATTTCAGATTCGACTCTTGTAAGTGCAAATAATTCCAAGGAGTTATCGATCGGGTTATTGGACTTGAGCAAAACCCAAGAATACAAACTAAAAAAAAAAATTTAACCTCGCTCAGAATCTCGAGTGGTTTCTAAAATTCCAATCAAAATGTTCTAATTTTATTCCGGTCAAATAAATTTTTTAAAAACAAATCTATATTTATTTTATATAATTTCAAAAAACCATGTTAAAATACTCCAAAACTAAAATATACCAAACACTAATCTAAACTAAACGGAATTGACAACCATGCTCCAGACAAATCTCATCAACTAATTAACATACCTTTTGCGTAATTTAAGAGATTAAGATTGACAACCACTTAATAGGAACAATTAAAGAATTCCCAACTTGCTTAAAAAATGACTAAATTGCATGTTGTTTTACGAGAAGAAAAAATGACTCCACTTAAATTCTATGCTATATATGAGAATAAAAAATGACTGGAACGCGAAGAAAAAGTGATTATTTATCTTTCAGGGATTAATTAATTAGGAAACATTTACTATCTTTTACGGGATTAAAAAAGACCAGAAGGAGGATAAAAAATGACCAGGCAGAGTCCACGCCAGCTTATTATAATTTAAGACTTTGAAAATGACTCCACAATTCACATTGACTCCTGAAAAATATCAATGCCCTTAAGACACGGCACTTGTTCAAGATTTCTTTAATAAATCGCTCGAAAAAGACTCCCAAGTCCATGCTATGAACGCGAAGAAAAGGTGATTATTTATCTTTCAGGGATTAATTAATTAATTAATTCATAGTTTTCTATTCACCGCCAGTGCATTGATTATTTTGTTTCTCTCATAAAAAATTACATATCTTGGAATCAATGTTATTTTAATTCTTCTCATAAAAACCTAGGTGATGACTCCCTCTACCACCCTTGACACATGGTGTGCTCACATGCTATAGTAAATTAGTAATAACAAAAATAATAATTTTTAATTAAAAAATTGATGTACAGAAGATGCCTCGAGGCGTTGGATCTGCCGCACAATTTAGGTGGCTCGTGCAGTAGTTTTCAATGATCAAGAAATTTTTTTTACCATCTTTTATTATAGATGGCATGTGTATTCTGAATATGGTTGGTGTATTGCTAGTAATCATTTTTATTTTTTATTTTTTTTATTATGGTAAATATATTATGATTTTTATTATTATTGTTTTTTCAAATTTAGAACTTTTAATTTTGATTGCTTTTTTTTAGTTTTTTTTATTGATGTTTTATTTCTTTTTAATTTAGCCATCGATTTTTAATTTGTATATATAAGATATTTTGATTTGATTTAATTTTTCTACTTTTAATTTTTAATTTTTTTCCTTTACTTTTATATAAAAGTTTTTATGTCTTTTAATTTTATTCTTTAAATCAAGTCCTTGTATTTTGAAAAGAAGTCACTATAAATAAAATAAAAAAGATTATATTTAAAATATTATTCAATGAACTATGCTAGCAAGTAGTATATATTAAAGGCTAATTTGAAATATCAAGGAAATGTTTACTTAAAATAATTAATAATCCTCTTTCAAAATTAACTACTGGTAATTCTAAAATGACCTAGTAGTAGATGCATAGCATGCAGTTCCATGTTAACAATTAAATGATGGATTCCATTTCCACTAATTTTTAATATTTACTTCCAATTTCTGACAACGATAGGACAACGGTAACAAGTTGAAATAATTACGAGCCTTTTAGCAACCACTTTATAGGACCAAATTAAAGAATTCTCAAATTGCTTGAAAATGACTAAATCGCACGCTGTTTTATGAGAAGAAAAAATGACTCCAGACAGATTCCTCAACAGCTATGAAAGATACATTTACTATATAATTTAAGAGATTAAAAATGACTCAACATTGAACCAAAAAAATAAATAAATAACAATCCAGATTCCTTTATAAATAAAAAATATTAAAGGATTTTTAAATAATTAAAAATGAATGTAATAGTAATTATGGTTTAAAATATTTTTTTACTTGAAATATATTTAAATAATATTTTTTATTTTTAAAAAATTATTTTTAATAGCAGTATATCTTCAATTTTTAGTTTCGGTACATTATGATATCTTCAATATATTAATTTTTTTTTCACTTGACTTTTTTTTTTAATTTTATCATTAAATATCTTTAATATTTAGTTGATTATGAATTAGGCTTTGTCATTTATTTCGGTTTGTTTTCTATGAACTTATTATAGTCTCATGACCGGGGTTAGTTTTACAACTTAATCCGAGTAAACTTTGATTGTTTACCCATGTTGATCCAATATATTATTATCTCAATTTAAAAAAAAATATCTTGAATTTATTTTAAGTCAAATTATATTTTTATTATTTATTCATATTGTTTTTAGACTCGTCAAGTTGATTGAGTCATATTGGATCAATTCTCATATTTTTACTCGTGTTTGAAATTTAAATTGTATAATTTCAAGTAAAATGAAATTATATTTGTTGAATTAATATTTTAAATTATATATATATATATATATATATATATATATATATATATATATATATAAAATTAACCTTGAAAGGAACAAGCCAAAATATTAAAAACTAAAAAACAAAACATTAACCTGCTCTAGACAGATCTCGCCAACTAATGAACATACCTTTTGTATAATTTAAGAGATTAAAAATTAAGGAATTCTCAACTTGCTTAAAAAATGACTAAATTACATGTTGTTTTACGAGATTAAGAAAAAATGGCTCCAGTAAGATTCCACAAGAGAAGAGATTAAAAATAACTCCACATTGACTCCAAAAAAATATCAATGCGCGGGATCCCTTTATACATGCATGGGACATATTAAAGGATTCTTAAAATCCTTGAGAATGACTCCAAATTAAATTATATTCTATATATGAGAATAAAAAATGACCAGGCAGAGTCCACGCCAGCTTATTATAATTTAAGACTTTGAAAATGACTCCACAATTCACATTGACTCCTGAAAAATATCAATGCCCTTAAGACACGGCACTTGTTCAAGATTTCTTTAATAAATCGCTCGAAAAAGACTCCCAAGTCCATGCTATGAACGCGAAGAAAAGGTGATTATTTATCTTTCAGGGATTAATTAATTAATTAATTCATAGTTTTCTATTCACCGCCAGTGCATTGATTATTTTGTTTCTCTCATAAAAAATTACATATCTTGGAATCAATGTTATTTTAATTCTTCTCGTAAAAACCTAGGTGATGACTCCCTCTACCACCCTTGACACATGGGTATAATACATGTTATGCATAATTTAAGAGATTAAGATTGACAACCACTTAATAGGAACAATTAAAGAATTCCCAACTTGCTTAAAAAATGACTAAATTGCATGTTGTTTTATGAGAAGAAAAAATGACTCCAGTTAAATTATATTCTATATATGAGAATAAAAAATGACTAGGCAGAGTCCACGCCAGCTTATTATAATTTAAGACTTTGAAAATGACTCCACAATTCACATTTATTAGGAAAAGTACTCTTAGAGAGAACTTGTCCTCGAATTCTTACAAGGTTAAACATTGAGAAGGTCAAAGTCTTCAAATCCTATGCAAACCCTTTGTTGAAAGAAGAGTTATTTAAATGTTTGTCTCTAGCTACTAGAGAGCACCGCCATGAAAAGTTGTGTGAGTGCCTGTGCGCTTCATGAACTCAGATAAAATATGCCAAGAATCAGTCCCACTCTCCACTACCAAATCATTCTTTATTGATAAGAATATATATAAAATATGCCAAGAATCAGTCCCATACTCTAAATTATATTTCTATCGCAAAACCATATATCAAATCGATGTATGGACAAGTGAATTCGCATCAGAATCCTATGCAACTCTTTAGCAATATTTTATTGATAATTGACATATTCAAAAGTGTACGAGGATCGATGACCAATCTTCAGATTACTTCGAAATTCAACAGTTTTAGAAAACAATACAGCCCTGAAGTCCAGCTTTAGCCTTTAGGTGCATGTTTTCTGCCTTGGGCACATATTTAAAACAATCGCATTATCAGTACTATGAACAAAAAGTCGCATTATCTTCTCTTTTTATCCAAATATTTGACACACAACTGGAAAAATAAAACTAGTTGTTAATCTATAGCATACCTAAAACCATCATCTTGGCGGAAAAATAAAACTAGTTGTGAACTTAGTGTTGGTAAAGTAGAAAGGATTCAACATACATCACTGCAAACTACTCAATTTAATGGAAAAAGAGAAAAATTTAAGATTTAGGGGGACACAAACAAGAATATACTATTTCTATAGCTTGAGAGCAGATCGGTGTAAAGGTTTTTGATTTTGGTTTTGGGAAGGTTGGAGTTTTAGGGTTTGAGATAGGGGAGGCATATATGGTGAGGTTTTTTTCTATGTGGTTTAAGACAAAATGGTTTGTATATCTTATTGTTTTCCCAAGAAAAGTAGATGAAGGATTAATGCATTGAACTCTTGAGACGCACGCGGCCGAACCTAGAAATATGAATCAAATAAGATTGAATTTTTGAAAGAAGAATCATACAGAAATTCTAATTTATAACTTTATTATTGAATAATTATTTTAATAGTTTTTTTCAAAAAGAAGATTACAAAATCCTAATTTAATGAGGAAAATAACATAAAACTCTAAATTAAAATAAAACTCTAAAATTAACTAGAAAAATAATCAAAATAATCAAAATGACAAGTTCAATTTAAAAACATTGAACTAAGATTATAAAATTATTTTCAATTGGACAGATCATTTGAAACAATCAGACCTTTTTTAAATTTGCACCGATCCATTTATTCCAAATTCATACATGTTGCTATCAACTTGATTTGAATAAAATAAATCCGTATCTTTTATTAATCGGACTTTCCTGCATCGATCATCTTCACTATTTTGTTTGCTTCTAATAAAAAAAGATTTGAATAATGGTGTCTGCCAGCTATGGGCGTTTTCAAAATCCGATTTTCTTTGAATCAATCGGGAAGGATTTTCTAGAAATGTCTTATCCAGTGGAGTTTAAAAGCTCAAAGGGCGCGGCACCGACTGAACCATCAATTTTTCAGATTTTCAGTAATTAGAGTTAAAAAATTAATTCAAACTAAAAATTTTAATTTTTAATTTAAAATTTTCAAATATAATTTATATTATTTTCTAATATATCTTTTTGAATAAAAATTTTTTAGATTTAAAACTTGTCAATTTTTATATTATTTTATGCTTAATTTTTATCAAATAAATAAGTAAGATGAGATTTTAACTTGTGAATCTTAGCCATTAAAACTGTAATATCATTTTAAAGAATCATCTCAACCTAAAATTATTTAAACTGTTAGATAAAATTTTAAAATATAATTTATATTATTTCTTAACAGTTATTGTGCACTTTGCTTTAGGACATGATCTCCAATTAAATAACCAAAAGAAAAAGAAAAACTAAAAAAATAATTTTTTAGCTTTTCTTTTTTAATTTTATAGCTTTAGTGGGAGAGTTAAAATGGATTTTCTGAAAAACAAATCCTACTAGAAAATTTAAAATATTAAAATAAATTATTTAAATATTATTTCATCAATTAAACTTTTACTTAATAGCTTGTCTAAAAATAATTAAAAGTATTAATATTGAATATAATAAAATATAAATGGATTATTAAAATAGCTTTACTTTTCATTAGAGTGCATATAAAAAAGTCATATTTATACTATTAAATAAGTCAAATTAATAATTTAGATCTTCTAAATAGCTTTTATTATCGGATATGCTTGTAAACAGTAATAGCGTATGCTAGCTGCCCATGCAATATTACAAGATCATTTTTTAAATGCTTTTTTATTTAATTTTTTTATAATTATCATAAACATCCATAAAAAATAAAAACAATTAGGTATTTTAAGTCGAAATTCTTCTTTTTTAGTCATGTTTTCCTTTTTTTTACAGCAAAAACATGTTTTTTTTTATCATCAAAATGGTTTAAAACTTAAATTTCTTTGTTATTAATTTTTTTATTTTTACAAAATCATGTAATTTTTAGAAGAATGATATTTTCAATAAAATTTCATCATAACCTAAAAGTAAGTTTCAGTAAAGAAAAACATATCCTTATAGTTTTTGCACAATTGTATAAAAAGAAAATCCAAGAATAATTAGTTTGAGAAACCCATATAAAAATTTACAATTAAAAATAATAAAATATATTTTTTATTCTCATTGAATATTTATAATAATATTTTCTAAAAATTCTTTTTATTTAGGTTCATAAATATATAAATGCTCATAAAGTAATTATTAATATTATCATAAAAGTTCTAATCTTATTAGAAAAGTACATAATTAGATTTATTTTTTAATAATTTTATTACAAAATTAAATAATTCAAGGAAAAAGGCACAGGACATAAAGAAGGCAATGCCTGTGTAGGAAAAGCAATGCATGTGCGCCTAGCCTCTTAAAAAAGGATAGGTTCCTCTCTTTTTTTTTAACCCGTGCTGAGAACCTTGATTTTTTTTCTTAAGAAGGGTAATATATCGTCTGCGCAGATAATTCACCCATTACAACAAATTTCAGCAATTGAAAATTAGTTTCTATATAATTTGGACACCAAAAACCCAGAATATATTCAACCTGTTTTAACTCAAAAACATTTTTGAATATTCTAGAAATTTAAATAAATTTATTTATAATCTTAAAATCACCTCTATTGAACTTCAACAAATTCATTAAAATTGACATTTGTCTTTCTTATGTTCAGAATATAACTCGCCCAAAGCTTTCTCTCTCTCTCTGTTTTTTTTTTTGTTAACTTTTTGTCTCATTTCCCGACTTTTTATGGACTAAAATATAATGAAATTGAACTTTGAGGACTAAATTATCAACACCTAAAAGTACAGGAACCAAAGATGTAAGAATAAAAAAGTACAAAGACCAAAGTGTACTTTTCTATGCCCTGGGAATAATGAAAATTGCACAATAGGAAAACAGTGCAATCCATAATTTTTGTGTTGAAAATCTACTTTACTATAATATTAGAGTTTCAAAGAGGCCTAACTAAACCACTTAATAGACCCCAAAATATAGAATGCAAGTGTATGAAAGTTTTAGTGAACATATCCTATGCTGAATAAATTCAGTTATATAAATTAATATAAAAGATTAAGAATTGATAATCCATGAGCAAAAATCAAATGAACCAAATGGATCCATATAAAAAAAATCTATATCTTTATATGTTATAAAATCTAGATCTTATCCATATCTACATGTATATGAATGATTTCATAGAATAAAATTGACTGGATTCTTATTTTTTCAAATTTTAAAAGTTGAAATCATCGATCGCAAGGAATTTGATTCTTACAAATAAGTGTTCACCATCCAAGTAGGCCTACAAGGGTGATTATAACCAAGTGCTTGTTGGGACGTCGTAGACCTTTCAGTGTTGTGCATGGTTTTTTGGTAACCTCTAATTTGATCAGGGAAACCACAGAAAATGAATCTAAGTGATGGAACATTTCATTTTTTATCAGAAGAGCCATTTTATTTTTTAAGTAGTGTTCGATTGATTATATATTAATCAATATTCGATTGATTGGTCTAAGTTTATCAACAAATTTTTTTTATCTAAGTCATTTTTTTTTGTCCAAGTTACTTCTTTTTTTTATCTAAGTTTCTTTTCTTTTTGTCTAACTCATTTCCTTTTTTTTTGTGAGTTTCGAGAATATCCCCATTTATAGGTTCGAGATCCATATTTATGAGTTGAAAGGTCCGAATGATCAATTCTGCAATCAGCTCTTACAACTAATAGGTCTTCAAATTGTTCATTTGAAAAAATAAAAACTCTTTTTATTGGATGCTCACGATACTTCCCAAAAATCAAAACAAGCCTTAAGTTTTTTTTTTTTGGATGAAACAAAAACTCAATTGTCAAATTTTACATGATATTCAAGCCATAGTAGACAACTTATTTATATTTTACCAGATCACGAGTTTGATATACATGACAACAGTAGCATGAAATTCTAGAGTTAATTAAAATAGGGTTTTTATTTTATGAAAAGTATTTTCTTACTTTATTTCTAGTGTGAAACAAATACCAAAAAAATCAATCTAAGAAAATACTTTTCATTGAATTCAGGAATAAAAATATTTTTTCATATTATTAGCTCACAATATTCATCAATATCATAACTTTACTACTTTAATTATTACTATTAACAACACTAAATACAATGTCAATTAAATTATTTAATTATCTTAGTTAACTTTAATTCAACTAAAAACCAATCTTAAAATGTAACCATAAAATAAAAACTTCTTGGTAACTACGGTGGTTAGGTTGACTAGACTCACCATGTTGATCATTGATTTTTCTGCCATAACAAGACGTACGTATATATTAACAAGAATATCGAAGGAGCCCCTTAGACACTACAAGATTTCACAGTTTTACCAACGGAAAAATTCTATCGGTGTGTGATTAGACATTCGTCGGTGATTTTTTTACCGACGTCATCACCGACGGATTATGTCCGTCGGCTTTACTTTCGTCGGTGATTCCCCCTTCCGTCGCTATATCGGTCGGAAAAACAAAAAAACCATTTGCCGATGGTTTTACAGACGGAATTTGCGCGCAAAAAAAAAGATTCCCGCTTGAAATATACCGACGAATTTGTATTCCGTCGGTGATATTGTGATTTACCGACGGAAACTAATCGTCGGTAAATCTGTCGGTGAGTGTATGAAATACCGACCGAATATATCCGTTTGTAAATTCGTCAGTACGTGTGGCAGCTACTGTTAAATGCCGACGGATTAATTCCGTCGGTAAGTCTGTTGGTGAGTGTTTAAAATACCGACCGAATTAATCCGCCGGTAAAATCCTTGGTAATAGTTTTTTTCTGAATTTGTTTTTAAAAAATTATTTAGGATATATAATATAAAACTATATAAATTAATTGTAATACAAACCAATTATGCAAATAAAATTTATATTAAACATAAAAAAAAACAAAGTTAAATAATATTCATTACAAACTGAATATGTTTCAAGAAAAATATTAAATGAAGTTTTAAAGGTAAATAATGTTGATTACAAATTAATATAAAGGTGGAGCTGGAGGAGGAGGAGGAGATCCTGGAGGAGGCTGGTGGTTATACGGCCAAAAAATATTAGGCGTACATGTTCCACTATTTGACATGTTCATGATTATTTCGCGAAGCTGTTCATAAGCCGCTTTTTGTTGTTCATGAGCCGCTTCATACTCCGCTTTTTGTTGTGCTTGAGACGCTTTGAGCTGCTCAGACTCCGCTCTTTGTTCCGCTCTGAATTGTGCGTACTTCGCTTGGAGGTTAAGGTATTTCTCGGTGAGCTGAGCAGTGTGTTGCTGTAAGGCCACGAACTCCTTAGATTGGGAGATCGATATTGATTGGGAGCTCCCAACGGTTAAAACACTACGGGTCGACTGCAAGTTGTCGGCCGTAGTGTTGGAGAGCCCGTAAACCCGATTTTTATCGGGTCCACCTGACGAGCCAACCTCCATCCACAAATCCGGATCGAATTCCAGATGGGTCAAAGTATCGTCCCCGTATCTCTCCCTCAACCGATTATTATAGGTCTCCTGAAAATAAAATAAAAAGTAATCATCATATTCAATACAATAAACATAATAACTTACAAAATAAAATGGTTGAACAAACATACCACGAA
>Ga0325411_1004727_pt1 | contig 15231 bp, 8 predicted proteins | sample PopdelMetagenome_13_FD_206181 | JGI IMG/M metagenome (GOLD analysis project Ga0325411, IMG submission 206181) | Populus deltoides microbial communities from Bellville, Georgia, United States - Xylem-PdIQD-R4 | ecosystem: Host-associated > Plants > Phyllosphere > Stem > Wood/Secondary xylem... | reverse complement strand
AATCATGTTGCCCTTAACCCAAATTTTAATTCATTCTTCATTTATTTCATTTTACTTATTTTTCTATCATTATTATTATTATTTTTTTTCATCAATTTTTTTCAGTAAATAAAATAATAATAATAATTAAAATAGGTCAAAAATTGGGTTATGACAACGTGGTTCGGCAACTTACCTACTTCACGGAGCTATTAACTTGTATTAATCACTCAAAGAAACAATACAAACAAAGGAGGAGAAAACTCTTCTCGACTCAACTCCACTCACTCAAGCTCTCTTTGCTGTTCTCACTTCTCTTCTGTTTTCTCTATGTTTTTCACACTCTCACATGCAGCTCTTCACTGAGCTTATATGTATACAAGATGGGAGTGAAGGGGCATAAATTATGCCTTGATTTATGTCCACTGTTTGTGTCCTCCACCATGTGCCAAATGGGAAATTAGATATTTCCACTTGTATACGGTGAAATATTGTTTGTCTCCACTAACTAATAGAACGACCTCCTCGTAAGCCACGGTATTACCCTGCATATCTCAACAAAATTAATACAGTAAAGCTAATTGAATACTAACATAAATGATATGATTATGAATAATAATTGCACTCACTCACCTCGAACTCTACAGGTGCGATACCTCTCCCAAGCACATCATGAGTGGGGAGAGGATATTGTGGTGGCTTCTGCAAAACATAGGAGATGATATGAGAAAAAAATATAAACTCTTTCAAATTAATGTAAAAAAACATATTTACCATATACCATACCTCAGTTGCGCAAGCACCCCATAGAAAAACCCGCATACGAAACTGCGGAAGACCGTATGCCCCAGCATACCCAATCGAGCTTGGTATTTCATATCGTCCTATAAATCCATCGGCAAACTTCAAGAGATCAACAACATTCTCCATCAACACAAACTTTGGCCTGAGAAAATCCACTGTATCCATAAAAACAATGAGTTGTTTGTTTTTTGGATCATCTAAAGGACTTTTAGTATTTCTGAAACGATTGAAGCCACTGATTCCTTGACATGGAGGTCCACCACAAATTACATCAACACCACCCTAATGGCGTAACAAAAGAACGAGTAAAAATTAAATACAAAAAGGACAACCTGTGTCTCCGGATGATTCAACCTCAACCTTTGACAAGCGTTCATATTCAAGTCAACAGCCCATTTCTGCAATTACCAAAGAAAAATGGGAGATGTCAATTTCTGATTAAAGTCCAAAATAAGGAATTAAACCCACAAATGCGACTAAATATGTAAAGAAACAATTGTGCCTGTAGCAATCAAATTACACAAATATGAAAAAAAGAAAAGAGAAACTTACGGTGACCAGATTTAAACCAAGGCAAAGACCAGTAGACATTGCTCCACAGCCAGAATATAAGTCCAGTAAAGCAACCTCTGATTTACTACTGCCACTGGTTTCACAAACTTCGTCACATTCAGACTTCACCCCAGCAGCATCAATATCATTGGATATTGTTGAACTCTCGGGTCCAGTTGTATTGTTTTCTACAAGTCAAAAATAATAAGATACATTAAGATAACAACTTGCAGAGGACTTAGATTTAAATTAGTTTACCCTTGAAAGGGAAATATTCTAACCTGTTGGTAACTTGACAAAGGTAGAATATGGAAGCAAATAAAGCATGTCACAATAGAAATCACAACCGGAGGACCTTGCTCGTCTATTCTCCGGATCCACCTGAAATGCAACTCCAAACTTTACCCATTTTGTGAAAATAAAATCAAATAAAAAAAAAGAGACCAGAAGAGGAGTATCCATACATTGAGTGCCAATCTAACAATGTTCAGCTTCCATGTAAGACACTCCAAGGGATTGTCATTTCGAATCTCAGAAAAGAAAACACACTTTGGATCCGAAATGTACTTATCTTTAATGATCTGTTGCAAAACAGTATAGTTTTAACAATTAGCTTTATATCACACCAAAAGTGAACCCTCAAAAAAATAATACCATCAACCAACAATTATTCCTTCATTTAACATACCGTGTCAATGGATCGATAGTACCATTGAGTAGTAAAATATAGGGTCCTGTCTACAGAATCAAACATCTCACTTATCCTGCATATATAGTCTGGTTCTCCATCAGAAGCCTAAACACGAAAAAGAAAATCATTTAGGTGGAGTTAAAACTGTTTACATATATATATATATATATCAAAACTCAAGAAACCAAGAGAAGATGAATACTCACTGGACATAAGCATCATAATAGAGATCATAGATGATCCTGTCAACCTCTGCCCGTGTGTAGTGACATCTAGCTTATACGATCTCTTCGGAATCATCCGAGCTACAACAATCTCAATAAAATGAGAAGATATATAAACTAGAACTCACCAATGCATAGAAGGAAAAGGGAAGTGATGAGAGAACGGTTAAGCTGTACAATTAAGCACATAGATTACTAGTTTGTACTTTTCGAACTTGATGCTTTGTTCTGCATCTGGGAGAACAAAAAGGGAAGGTAAACACAAAAGTTAGGGTAATTTCAACCATAACTTTTAAGAAACTAACATTCAGTTTTCAGTAAAAAAAACTAAAATACACACACACACACACATATTTAATAAATTGTTGTCAAAAAAGTTATCATTTAATAAAACCATCACATCACATTACTGCATTCATTTATAAGAAAGGCATAGAATCCCCTCCCGGAAAACCCAATTAATCAACATTAATTGTTTTTCCAAATTAATTACTCAATAAAGGACCAAAATATCTCCAATTTCTATAAACATTCAAAACTATTGAAGATACCCAGAATCAATAAATTAACTTTGTTCTTCTCATAAACCCAAATCCAATTTACACTAAACACACCCTTATATTAAGTCTTTTAAATCAAATCCTCTGTTCTCGAGCTACACGCTCTACTTAGTCAACGACTTAAACAACAATAGACTCAAAAACACCATCATCATGAAACTAAAATCAACATCAAGCCAAATTGTCCTTCTAAACTCCATTCCAAAACCAAATAGAATATTGCTAATTTCTCTTTTCATGCAAAATCCACTTAAAACATTATAAACAAGCAGAATTAATCAAAAAAACTACATAATTACACTAAAACACAGTCCTCGAGCCGATTTCTTTCATATGTTAATACACAAAAAGAAAAAAAAGAGCCCCTTTTATGAATAAAAAGAAAATTACACTTATTTCAACAAAAGTATAAAAAAGCATATGTTTTTCATAACATTGTCTCATTTTCACACACAAAAAATCAAAAACAATGAGAGCTACTGATAAAAAAAGGAGCAGAAAGTTACCTTAGTAGCATATCGATGAGACCACTTCTTTCTGGCTTCAGCACCAGGAATCTGAGCTCCGACAAACCTCGCCGGCGTTTCATCCTCCTTAACCTTCACAGGCGTCGATATCTTCTTCTCAGCTTTACCAGATCCACGCTTCTCCTTCGTGTCAAGTCTAGAATCGGCATTACCAGTCCCCATCCTATCTCCGACTTCATCCACCGAGTTCGTGTCATCCTCATCTCCTTCCAAAACAAACACCTCCTCTTCCTCTTCCTCTTCCTTCTCTACTTTTCTCAACCAAGTACGTTTCGGCGTCGCCGCCGTCTTCTTTTGCTTAATTGAAGAAGTAGACGCTGCCGCTTCTGGTTTTGTCGTCGTGCTGCGCTGTCGTTTTCGCGGCATGGTGATGGAGGAGAAGGAGAGGGGAGGGGGGCGCGGTTTGAAGTTTGAATGCAGATGAGGGGGGCGGCGCGGCGCGGGTCCCAAGAGTGAGGGAGGGATTTGAGGGACTTTGGTTGTTTTTGAACGTTGGTGGAATTATTGATATAAATATTTATCTTCCATAATGAAATAATAAATTTAAATTTATAAAGAAATTAAAACTATTAAGTTAAGTAATAAATTTGTCAACAAATTACATAAAATAATAATAAAACCACTTTTATACATATTATTTTTCCAAATATAAGTCTATTAACAATTGTATTATTCATCGCGAGAAATTTATAATACCAAGAAAATAATTATTTATATTTACTTTCAAGAGTGTAAAGGTCAACTTATTTTTTAAAATAATTTTTATTAAAACATATTATATTAATTTAATATTTTTAAATAATTTTTTATGTAAAAATGTCATAAATAAATAAAAATATTTTAAATTAAAAAAATATTTTTACAAGAATATTATACACTATCAAAAACATACTAAAATGAATATAAACGCATACTAAAAAATATATTTTTTATTTTAATAAGTTAAGTAATGTTTTCTTTTATCATATTTATATTTCATTGAATATCATTAAATATTGTAAGCAAAACAATCGTAATTGGCAGTAAGATTTATGAATAAGATTAATTAAATACAAATATATAATCTCATAAACCTCATCGCTTGCCACCAAGCCTCATGAACGACAATAATTAAAAATAGATATGCCATCTCATAAAAGATTTCGTTTGCCATCTGAGATCCGAACCTATCCTTGGAGGCTCACACCAACTAACCGAACCGTGGCTCCACGGCTCAAAAGCTTACACGGTCGAGTCCATACCAAACAAGCGAACCACCCACCGACCCAAAACTTCCTTCCCATTCGTTTCCACCATTTCTTTTTCTCTCGCAGCCCCTCCCCCACCCCACCCCCCTCTCTTTCCGCTTTTCTCCCAATCAAACCCTAACCCTAAAAAAATCCCCAATTTCACAACTCTAATTTTTCTCATTTTTTTCATCAAATTGACCCTCAATTTCGCAATCTAAACCCCATAAAACCCTATCCAGTCCTTTTTTTAAAGCAAGCCATGTATTCTAGCTCGATTTCACTATAATGATAATCAAAATAGTGGTGCTAGGGTTTTTAAGGGACGGATTGCATGGGCTTAATCAGCAATGCCTGAGCTTAGAAGAAATCGCGCAAGGTTAGCGCGAAATCAACAACAACAGAAGCAAACAGACTCTCCAGTTGCGAGAAATTACGTGAAGACCCGTGCTGCTGTAGCTAGAGAAGCGAAGAAGAGACCGAGGACAAGATTGGAAGCGAAAAGGTTGAAAGAGAAGGAAGAAGAAGGTGATAATAGTAATAGGAATAGGAATAGTAATAGAAGAGTTGAGGAGGAGGAGGAGGAGGGGGAGGAGGGTAAAAGGGTAATTTTGATATCAGAGAGTGATAAGAAAGGAAAGAATTTGCTAGTTGATATTGAAGAAGAAGAGAAAGTTGAAAAATTGAAAGGTCCAATGGCTGATGATAGTGGAGGTTTAAGTGCTAATAAAGCTGGTGGCCAAGAAGAAGAGGGGAACAATGCTCCTTTCCCTGATAAGGTATGCTTGTTTTGTTTTTGTTTTTGTTTTTTTAATCATTTTCTGGCAAATTTGATGCTTTGTCATCTGGGTTTACTTTATTTTGTTGTGATTTTGCTAATATATGGAGTTTGGGTCAAATTTTGGTCTTTTCGATTTAAAATGGTATGTTTTGTGTGAAAATGTGGTTTTTGTGGCGGGCTTCTGTTGTTGCTGTTGTATGTTGTTGAAGTAATGGTGATGTAGTGGTATGTCAGCTGAATTAATGGTTTTTTTTTTTTGCGGGGTTTTTGATTTTGTGTTGGTTGGATGCTATCTCAATTTGGTTGGTGGTTTTTGCTGAAATATGGTTTCAAATGTTGGTTTTGATTAATTGCTGTTGGTGATTTATGCTTTTTGCTACAAAAGGATGGTTTCATGGGGGTTTAATATGCATTTTATTTAGTGTTTCTGAAATCTTGAGTGAAGTATGATTTTCAATCTTACACTGTTTTTGGAAATGTTTTGAGTTTTTTTTTTTTTTTTTGTTGATTGTGGACAGTTGCTGATTGTTCAGTACATGCATTTATTAGTTCAAGATTTTAAGTATAGAAGCATGTGCTGAAATTTGATGATTTGTTTTCATGGCTTTGTTTTGTTGTTGCATGTATGGCATTATAAATCATGAAAAAAACACTTTGTTTACTTTGAAGTTGACTTTAATTGATTCTCCAACATGTTCAACTTCTAATATTGCCTTATTTTTGTGGTAATTATAGAGTGTTTATTATTTTCTTATCCAAGGTTCAAGTGGGAGGGTCACCTTTATATAGGATAGAAAGGAAGTTGGGGAAAGGTGGTTTTGGTCAGGTGTTTGTTGGTCGTCGTGCTAATGGTGGAAATGAACGTGCAACAGGTTCTGGTGCCTTGGAGGTAAAATTAATCTAGCTATTATTTCATGTTATTTCATACAAAAACTTAATCTTGCTTTAATTTTCTTTTTCGTTGTGTGTTTCTTCTAGGTGGCCCTGAAATTTGAGCACAGAAACAGCAAAGGCTGTAATTATGGCCCTCCGTATGAATGGCAAGTTTACAAGTGCGTAAATTTTCCCTCTAAATTAGGTTGTTGTCGTGGTGTTTTCAAATTTATCATAAATATTTAAGTTTTTCTGCAATGTGTTTTTGTTTGACAGCACACTTGGTGGTAGTCATGGTGTGCCAAGAGTACACTATAAAGGAAGGCAAGGAGACTATTATGTAATGGTATGATCTGCAAGCTCACTCTTTCTAATCTGTTCATTATATTTCCTGGTTTAACTTCAGCTTATGGATTTTTCAGGTTATGGACATGTTGGGCCCTAGCCTCTGGGATGTATGGAATTCTTCTGGGCAGACGTGAGTTTTTTGCTCTCTCTCTCTCTCTCTCTCTCTCTCTCTCTCTCTCTCTCAGTATTTTTGGTGTGTATGGACAGTGTTGATTTAGATGTTCTTTTCCTTGGAATTGGTTTGGGTGGTAAATCTCTTGAAGTTATTTTTATGCTCACCACAAATCATGTTATGCCAACTGATATTGTTTGTATTTTTTCTCCCTGTATGCATTATTTTATCCAATTGGTTTGTTCTTTATGCTTTTATTCCTTGCCAAAATACTGAGGAAGAGTAGGGTGGTTCTTTTATTGCTAAGCTGACATTTTTTTCCCGCGAGACACATAATGTCTCGATTTGCTTTCTTTGTTCTACGTGTTGATTGGTTGTCATTCCTTTTTGATGTAGGATGTCCTCAGAAATGGTAGCTTGTATTGCAGCTGAGTCTCTCTCAATTTTGGAGAAGATGCACTCAAGAGGGTATGCTATTTAGTTCTGTATCAAATTGTTTTCTTGGTAAAACTTATGATGTCATAAGGATATTCATTTGGTAGCTTTATCAATTCTTCATTCCACTTTTCTCTGCGAAAAACTTATGAATTATGCAACCTTGTTTGATTTTAGCTATGTGCATGGAGATGTAAAGCCTGAAAACTTTTTACTTGGTCAGCCATCTACACCTCAAGAGAAGAAGTTATTTCTTGTTGACCTTGGATTAGGTGAGTCAAAGTCATTAATCATTGAAGTACTCTTATTGCTATTTTTTTTAAAAAAAAATCCTTATGTCTTATCGCTGTCCAAAATTGCAGCAACAAAGTGGAAAGACAGCAGTACTGGACAACATGTTGAATATGATCAGCGCCCCGATATGTTTAGGTGGGACTTAATCATATTTCTTCTTGAGTCTTGTGGACAAAATATGACCCTGACCATTATTCATGATACTTTTCTGCTTGATTCTTTAGGGGAACTGTTCGATATGCTAGTGTTCATGCTCATTTGGGAAGAACTGCCAGTAGGAGAGATGATCTTGAATCTCTTGCTTATACACTCATCTTCCTTCACAAAGGCAGATTGCCATGGCAGGGCTACCAGGTACTACAAGGATACACACACAAGCGCATGTACCATGAACATGAGTATTTAAATACGTGCAAAACAAACATGATTGCAAAGGGTAGTTTGCCATCCTCATGCCTTTCTTTGTTAGAATGATATGTTAACTCAATTACTTTTTCTTGTTGAACAAACCTTAGGGTGACAATAAGTCCTTCTTGGTTTGCAAAAAGAAGATGGCAACATCTCCAGAGATGCTGTGCTGCTTCTGTCCTCCTCCTTTCAGACAGTTTTTTGAAATCGTGGTGAATATGAAATTTGACGAGGAGCCCAACTATTCAAAGTTAATATCTTTGTTTGAGAGCTTGATAGGACCGAATCCAGCTATAAGACCAATAAACACAGAGGGTGCTCAAAAGGTAGGGGTAGAGCTCAAATCCACGAGGAAGTAATACTTTTATCTTTTCTCTTACTGTGGGAATAATTATATATCCATTTGCAGATCATTTGTCAAGTTGGTCAAAAACGTGGTAGGCTGAATATCGAGGAGGAAGAAGATGATGGGCAACCTAAGAAGAAAGTCCGTCTTGGAGTTCCTGCTACGCAATGGATTTCTATTTACAATGCTAAGCCACCAATGAAACAGAGGTACGATGTTTTGATTCATTATTTCTTTCTTTTCCCTCTAAAAATTTGCAATGTTTTTTTTATGCTAATTTACCCTTCATTAATTTGAGGCAATGAGAAATCATGCAACTCTGGGTATTTAAATAAAGAGTTTTGGTTTTGTAACAGTGAAGTGGCTTCCTAAAAGGACTGCTACAAGCCTAACCAAGCAAAGATTTGAAGAAAATGATCGATATTTCATTTGTCTGTTTGAACAATCCTTTCATAACTCCATTGAGTCTCACAATTTGTATGGTCCTCTATACAGCCACCTGGTCTCAGATTAGGTGCTCTCTTGTTTGGCCATTGGTGCAAGGGTGATGCACTCCTGTGGCTTCTCCCCCCTCTCCCTCTCTCCCCTGTATTCTTAAAACACTTTACACTGAGAATACTGGGCTCCATCCTTTATTCACTGCACAGATCTTCTGAGGAGATACCCTTTTTGTCTTTTGAATGTGGTTTCCTGACCTTGACATGACCTGATGACATGTCTGTTCTTTACATAGGTACCATTATAATGTTGCTGATGGAAGGCTGGGTCAACATGTGGAGAGAGGAATTGCTGATGGTCTGCTTATAAGCTGTGTTGCATCTTCTTCCAATCTTTGGGCATTAATAATGGATGCTGGAACTAATTTTACAAACCAAGTTTATGAACTATCACCTTTTTTCTTACACAAGGTAAACTACATAAACTTAAACAGTACATGGAAATATGTTATATATGCATGTGTTACTATGCTCAGGTTTTCTTTTCCTAATCATGTAAGTAATTGATTATAGAAACAATAATCAAAATTGTTCCCAAATAATAGGAATGGATAATGGAACAATGGGAGAAGAACTATTACATCAGTTCCATCGCTGGTTCTAACAATGGAAGCTCTCTTGTGGTGATGTCCAAAGGTTGGTTTGCTTTATCTCATAAGTTCTGTGTATTACTGCATAACCTTTGTTAGTTTTTGGGCCCCAATTTAACAGTTTGCTGTGACTTAGCTATGGTTGTTGCCTTTGAAACTGAGCCTTGCTATGGTCAGGGTGTTGCTGGGGTGCAACTTTAGCAAAATTTCCTTTTGGCAACTAAAACAAAGTGATGTTTTAATTTATGCAGGTACTCAATACACTCAACAGTCATACAAAGTAAGCGATTCTTTTCCCTTTAAGTGGATAAACAAGAAGTGGAGAGAAGGGTTTTATGTGACTTCAATGGCTACTGCTGGAACCCGCTGGGGTGTTGTCATGTCACGCAATGCAGGCTTCAGTGATCAGGTAAGATTTTTCTTGTCATCTTGACAATTAAAATCTACTCCTAGGATATGTCCTTTGCAAATATATAAAAAGCAGCAGCCACTGCTATTCGCACAAATTTGAATGTTTGTGTGCCCATGAGTTTTTGGAGTTCAACAAAACTTTCCATGGTTTGAATGAGATCTATTCGCCTTGGACATTTTAGTTTTTGGTTTTCCTTATATATTTTTGGAAATTGTTGCTATTCAAATGAAAGCTTGATTTAAAAATAAATATACAATCTGTTTAAACTTGAACTGTGGATTCTAAGTTAAATACCTCATAGCCTGAAAGCTCATTTTGCCATGCCCTCTGGATTTCACTTTCTATTTGTGATATTGCGGATTTAGTTGGAAATTAACATTGATTAAGAAGTTGTGTTTCTTCGATAGATGCTATTTAGATGGTTATGGATGCCAATAGACATTGATTTAGAACCAAGGTAAAAAAATAGATTGACCTTGGTCGCTTGTTGACCATTTCTTTAAACCAAGTATTTTGACACAAAATTGTGGTTCTCTGCAGATTGTTCTGGTTTAAACCTTATTTTAGTATGTGTCAGCATATTATAAAAAGTTTATATGTTTTCTTGGGCCACAGTTGAATGGTTCTTGTGTGTAACTTTGCTTCTGACTCGAGTGGGTTCTGTGTCTCACTTGTCACTGGCTTCAATAGGTTGTGGAGCTTGATTTTCTGTATCCAAGTGAGGGCATTCACAGAAGGTGGGATACTGGCTTTAGAATTACATCAACTGCTGCAACCTTTGATCAAGCTGCTCTCATCTTGAGTGTCCCTAAGCGCAAACCTGGAGATGAAACCCAGGAAACTTTACGCACATCTCTATTTCCAAGCACCCATGTTAAGGTAATACATTCTGTTTGATTTTGGAGCTGTTGACCATGTTCTCCAATCCTCTGAATATGGGTGTGTACTTTGTATCTATCATGAAAAACATACTTGGAATCCTCCCCTGTTGCAGAAGCAGACTGCAGCTTCCTTCCTTGTTGCTAGAATCATTATGCAGTAACAAACAAGTCTAAACTGATTTCCTCATCACTACTGCTGTAAAATTGTGATGTTCCTCCACTGCATGATCATTGTGCCTCGGCTATTATAAAAAAAATTGCATCTTGATTCTTCTTGTTTTTGTGGCATGCAATTTTGTATAGTGACAAATTCTAGAAATCAAAGTTTGCATAACAATTTCTTGCTTTTGTGTGCATCTCTCATGTTTTGATATCTGACTGGTGTTTGTTTTGGTCACTGAGCAGTATGAAATTTATATACACTGTTTTGCATAACAAATTTGTATCGTTGATTTTTGTTATGGTAAATGAATTACGAGACAATATCTCACCCGAGTTTTTCTTTTAATGTACAGGAAAAGTGGGCGAAGAACCTCTATCTTGCGTGTTTGTGCTATGGGAGGACTGTTTCTTAAAATATCAAATTGCAGGGAGCAAGAAAACAAACAAAAAGGATCTTGTTGATTCTCGCCCTCCCGGCCTCATATCTAGTTTCTCATGTTAATTGTACAAATTGGAGTAAGAGAGCTTTAGCTGCAGCAACAGAGAATTGCAGTTTTGTGTATGATTAATATTAATGATGTTGATGCTGTAAATTTAGCTCTTATGCATAAGGTTTTATTTGCACTTCTTTAGTGCCTTTGATTTATAACTTAGGTAAGGGGTGAGTATTTTCGGTTTGGTTTGGTTTGGTTTTTGATTAAAAAAACTAACCAAATTGAAATTTATGTTTATGAAAAATTATAAACTGAACTGACTGGATCAACCAGTTTAAACTAAACTAACCAATTTGGTTTGGTTTAGTTTTTTTAATTAAAACTTTCAATTAAAACTTAATAACAAAGTTTAAGGACTTTGTTGAAATCTTTGAAAAATAAAGACTGACTGAATTTTGACTAGCTTCTTCAACCCAATCCTGCTACCAGCCTTGTCAGTGTCACTGCCGACCATCACCGTTTTTTAGCTACAATATGGTGCCTGTCTGGAAAATGAAGATGCTTGAGCTTTAAACAATAAAATCAAGCATTACTACACTGCCAGGATTTAGCATGACACGGATAAACTAGAGATTGGTTTAGAAGATCCATGTTAACCCCAGCATCCATCCATCAATTTTTACAGCAAACATGAAGAGGCTGAAGGGCTGCACTTTTTCACAACATCAACAACGAGTCCAGAGATTCTACTTGGGCTTCATCCATGGTAAAATTACATTATCAGAAAATCCTTCATCTTCTCGAACAAATATTGAGAGAAAGCTTGGAGGAGGAGGGCGGCTAGGTTTGATTTGGTCTCTAGGGTTAGAAGAAAAGTTTACTGTTTTTTTTTTTTTTTGTGTTAGTTGAACTGGTTCAGTCCGATTCATTCAGTTTTAGATTTTTAAAACTAAAACAGAACTAAACTGATTTTTTTTGGAGTTTCTAATTGGTTAATTTATTTTATTTTTTTAAATTTTATTTTTTTAGTTAATTTTTTTTTCTCGATTTAATCAATTTTTCAAGTCTTTATAACTTTAAGGGTTATATTTTCATGTTCAAATCATGCTAGGTAATGATTACATTTGCAATTTATTGCTCATTAACCTTCCCCAGGAGATTAAGAAGAGTTCACTGGTCACCCTTTTGTAGAGATACTTTTGTAGAGATGTTTAAGAATTTAGCTTGGATTTGGGTGGCCAAGAACTAGAAAACTTGCCTATTTGTTAACTAAAACTTCAAAAATTAAAGTTTTCACATTTTAAGTATTATATTTTTTTTTATATATAGATATTTATTGGTGTATAATATTTGAACACAAAAAAACACAGTATGACACTATTTGTTTTGAAGAAATTAAATTTGTTGATATGTAATGATTGAAAAAAGGAAAAAAGTAATATCCTAGTTATTATCTAAGGTTTAATTTCTATCTTTGCTTAATATTTAGTAATAAAGTAGAAGTTAATTTAAGACAACGATTATAGACAAAAATAGAAATCTCATCCCATCTAACTCGGTGAAGTTAGTATATATTATGGTTTTATGAACAACTGGTTGCAGAGAGGTGAAGTGACCATCCTTCTTTCCAAGATTACAGCAGTAATATAATGGCAGTGTATACGGAAACACTATAATGGCAGCAAATTCTAGTAAAGATTGAATCCCAAGATTCCAGTCTTCTTTCTTAGTATGAATGATTCCCCAGAATTTTTAGTAAATATGTGTTAATGCCTGCCATGACATTGATGGCTTATGGAGTGATCCTGACACCTTGGGAGATGTATTTTTATTTCAAAATCCATGGAGTATGGATGATTTCACACCTCAGACTCAGAGGATACATTTTATCCATGTATAAGACACCAAGCAATATTATGTGACACCCTTCTTGCATCATCGTCACCTGGGCAGAGAAGGGCTTGGTGGCCTTCAATTTTTCCTTTGCTGGGCTTGGAAATGGCATGAACCGCAGGTAGAGGCAAGTGCCAGGTTGCTCTGTTTTTAGATCAGAATTACGAATTCTGGGTTTTATATTTTCGTGACAAGACCTTGGGGAAGCAAGAACAAAAGGGTGGCACTGACAAAAGAGCACCACATCTCAGGAATCAGATTATCCCAGCACCCGGCCCATGACTAAATTCTCAGTCTAGATTCCTCAAATTTCCAAATCTCAATCAACTCTGCAAATCATGAAGATACCAGTGGAAAGATTTGACATATTTGAATCTGAGAGGGGACAGTGGAGAATCATAACCAAAGTCAAAAGGGAACCACTGACAGTGAAATACTCACCAATGGAACCTCCAACATACCACTGTCTAACAACAAGTCACAAAATCGGACAAAAAAATTTAACTTTTTAAGTTTTCAAAGCAACCATTGAGATGACCGAAAGAGCATATTTGGTGACTAATTACATTCACTAATCCATGATGACAGACAGTGGGCTATGAACTTGGCATTTTTTAAAAAAACAAATAACATAGTTTACTAAAAGTTTTGAGATAATAATACAACTTCAAGAATTATTTGAAAAATATTACAGTTTAAACGCAATTGCATTTAAAAATATTGTTTTTGCACACAAAAATTATTTGGAATAACAATTTCATTTTAGAATTTTTTTTTTTTTTTACACAATAGCAAATAATGGTTGTTTAGTACATGTTCTTTTTTAAATTAATTATCCTAAATAAAACTAACTCAAAACCTTACGAAGATTTGATGATTAAAATATAAAATTTAAGATTCAATGAAAAAAAAGAAAGAAGAAGAGATAAAGTCAATGAAAAAGAAAAAAAAAAAAAGGAAAGAGAAATGCTATGTTTTTAACACACCTACAACCATTAGAAAAATCTCCACAAGTTAATTATAATTGCACCTTGAAAAAACACCAAATAAAGTTTTAATTCGGTGTAATTATTTTCAGTTCGGTTTAGTTTTTACCTAAAAAATAACCAAACTGATTTAAAAAAAATCAAAACCAAACAAAAACTAATTCAAACCAACCTGTTTCGGTTTAGTTCGGTTATTTTAGAACAAAAATCAAAATCCAACCGACTGGTTTGGATTCGATTATTTTATATTTAAAACCAAAAACTATATTGTTTTTTGGGTTTTTTTTGTAATTTCCAATGGGTTTGGTTTCGGCTTGGCTCGGTTTTTTCGGTTTGGTTTTTTTATTAATTTCGGTTTGGTTTTTCGGTTTCAAACTTATGAAACCAAAACCGAACCGAACCGATCAGTTTTTTTAATATTCTAATCTGTTTTTTCTCGGTTCGGTTTTTTCAGTTATATTTTTCTGGTTTAATCGGTTTTTCGGTTTTTTTATCACCTCTAATTGTAATTAACCCCGAACAAAATACCTAACTAATTATGACCATATTTAGTAGTCTTTCAAAGTGTGGTTACAATCGTTTTGTCAAGATCTTTAAAACGATACTATATATGTCGAAAACAGTGCTCTAGTATATCTCTGGTGAATTTTATTTTTTAGTTACTAGATTTCATAAAATTTTAGGTTGAGCTTTAATATATGTTAATTAAATAGAAATAGACATGATTTTTTAAATAACTGCTATTTTCAATAATAGTTCTTTTCAACCAATATTCTCAACAGTTATATATTCAAACTTTATTATTTTTCTAATATTTTTCTAATTTATATTATTTTTTCAAAATTTTAATCAAATTATATTAGTATTCTAAAATACCCATAAACTTGATCCAATTAAATAGGCCTCTTGCACTAATCACCGAGCCTAGGTCCAGCAATGCCCTGAGTTGTACGGGTTTAAAGTACTTTTTTGTTTAGAAATATATTAAAATATATTTTTTTATTTTTTAAAAATTATTTTTAACATTAACATATTAAAACGATTTAAAAATATAAAAAAATTATTTTAAATAAAAAATCAAAAAAAAAGAAAAAGAAAAAGAAAAGCAATGTAAAACGGTGCTGTAATGGTTGATCGCCACCACTGTTTAAGGAATATATTCACGCAAAACATCCTCCGTGCAGGGTGGCTTTTGAGGCATTACCAAAAGCGAAAC
>Ga0325411_1004726_pt1 | contig 15234 bp, 9 predicted proteins | sample PopdelMetagenome_13_FD_206181 | JGI IMG/M metagenome (GOLD analysis project Ga0325411, IMG submission 206181) | Populus deltoides microbial communities from Bellville, Georgia, United States - Xylem-PdIQD-R4 | ecosystem: Host-associated > Plants > Phyllosphere > Stem > Wood/Secondary xylem... | reverse complement strand
GCAAATTTCTAATTTTGAAAAATTGGCTTATTTCTAATGATCACGAAAAATCGAGTAAATCTTGATGCACTCGTATTGACATAAAAATGTTCTCCAGTTTAATAGTCAACATCGATTCTAACATGAAAACATAGGATCAAATCCCTTGAATAAATGTTTCTTTTATTTCAAAATTCTCCTGTCTCGACTGCAATTCTCCTAACCTCATCTAAAAACGTCCATCAAAGATCATGTCCTCCATTGATTTACCAAGAAAACAACAGCTTGAAAAATAAAAAAATAAAAAAATATGCATGAATAGTAGAATTGGATTATTCCATTTTAATGTCAAATTAGTAACTTTACTGTAAGAAATAAAACGAATTTATCAATCTAACATCATATAATTTTAAAAGAATAATTTTATTATAATGGAAAGATAAATTTACCCTTAGAGAATTTAGTTTTTTCTTTTTTATTAATTTTTTTGTTTTTAGTTACTGAGTACACTGCCTCCTGTATTGATAATAAAAAGCTTGGAGCTATCTAATAGGTGATCTAGTAGTAAAAATTTAGAATTAAAAAATTTGCTTTTCCTGTAATCTCAAATTCAAATCCTATAATTGCTAATATATATAAAAAAGAAGGCCGACTTGAGACTTTTTACTTGATTTATTAAGTTTTGTTCTAAAATGATTTGAATTTCTCTCCAACGAGAGAAATGATTTGAAATTAAATTTGTTGTTGTAAAAATATAGTAATTTCAATATGGAAACCAAGAACTATTAAAGAGAATAGTAACAATAGCTATTAGTTAAGTTCCCATTCAAAGAGATTACGAAATATTCCCTTCTTATTTATATAAAACAACACTGAAGAAACTACACACACATGATAATAAGATAAATTATTTAGTAATTATTTAGTAGGTGGTCTAGTAATAAGTGTTTGGAATAAAGGAATTTGCTCCTCGTGTGGTTTTAAGTTCGAGCCCTGTTGTTGCTAATATGATGGCTATTGAAGGTTTATATGGTCGTTAACTTTAGAGCTCGTGGGATTATTCGAGGGATACGCAAACTAACCTAATCACCCACTAATTAAAAAAAAAGAGAAATTATTTAGTAGAATACGATTCACACTCTCTTTCCCGTATAAAGATAAAATTCATAAATAATTTTTATGGTTGGATGGGTGTGTTTTAACTAAAAACTGTCACCCTTCCAAGTCTTTCAAATGATAAATGATTTTAATTACCAGTAAATGCAAGTAAACAGTAATAATCATGTTAGGAACTGAAAATGGGATTGGCCGACAAGGAAGCAAAATTAAGATCTGTGAAAAATATTTGGAGCGCAGGTCTCACCTATAACAGGCATCCCAAAACACAAGGGTAGGTGCCAGAAGATTACCCTTCACGGTTTACACGTCCCCATCTCTTCCTCGCTCTCTTATTTTTCTTTTCTCCCCGTCCTTCGGCTTTAAGCCAGACAGATGCCTCTCTCCATCTAGTCTCTCCATTTGATCGTCAAACTCTTTAACTTCTTATCTCTCTAGGGACTTTTACAACAACATTGCAGGCCGTTCTCTCTCTCCCCATATGTCCATATAATCTGACAGACAGGCAGTTCTTTCTCTACCTTCACATACCCTTGCCTTCTTTCTATCCTTCTTTGTCTTTCAAATGTACTTTCTTTAAGGTTTCCTGGTCACACCTTCAGGTCTCTCTTCTTCTTTTGATCCCATCCGTTACGCTCAAGAAACTCTCTCTCAATTTCTCTTTTCCTCAGCCAAAAGAAAAAAAAATTGTTTGTATATTAATCTGTTCACTTTCATGTGCCTCTTTTGCTAAGTTTTCTTGAACAAGAAATCATTTTTGAAATGGGTTTTGCTTGTCTTGGCTATTTTCTCTGAAAGATTAAACACTAATAAGTAAGAACCATAACATAAGCTAAAGAAAAGAGCATCATGTTGGATCTCAATCTTGGTATCACCTATAGTGATTCATCTTGTGATGATAACAACAAGAATAGTATGATGGTAATTGTTGATGTCGAGAACCACCATCACCAAGAAGAAGAAGAAGCTTCGAGGACTCGTCAAATGGAAGATTCAGCTGCTTCAAACTCCTCCACTATCAACACTACAGAAGATGAAAACTCCTCAAACAATAGTAACTCTGCTTTCATTTTTGATATCTTGAAGAAAGATGAAAATTTTACCAGCACTACCACCATTGATGCTTCAAAGCAGACAAACCCAAACTGTGATTTCACTACCCAACAACTTTCTCCTCAAAGAAGTGGTTTGGAATTGAATTTGCAGCCGGGCTTGGCTGTAACAACAGCTACAAGACCACAGTGGTTGAAGCTTTCACAGATGGGGTCTAGTGGGGAGGCAGAACTGAGAATTGTGCAGCAAAAACAGCAGCAAGCGAGGAAGAGTAGGAGAGGACCAAGGTCTAGAAGCTCACAGTATAGAGGAGTGACGTTTTATAGGAGAACTGGGAGATGGGAGTCACATATCTGGTGAGTGTGCATGAATTTGCTAATGAGATTTGTTGCCTTCCTAAATTGGTTAATTGTTTTCTTTCTCTCTTTCCCTTTTTCTTATGCGTGTGTTGAAGAGAGTTGCCTGGTTATTTTATTCAATGATCTTGATTTTTTTTAATTGGTACAGGGATTGTGGGAAGCAAGTATATTTAGGTAAGTAAATGGATGATCTCATGGAGTGACTGAAATTTCTGGCAAGATATTAATTTTGGATGCGATCTTGAATTTATGATGTATTCATGAAGACAATTCATAAACTATTCGTCTTTTTATCGTAAACAGGTGGGTTTGACACTGCTCATACTGCTGCAAGGTAGGAATTTTGTTATTTTTCCTCTCTTATGGTTCGAAGTAATTCCTGTCTTGAGTAAATGAGAAAGTGTACCTAATTTGTTCCATGTTCCTGCTTTAAATGGAGTTGTTTTTTTCTCTCCTGAATTTGGATCTTATTTGTTCAGGGCATACGATCGAGCAGCAATTAAGTTTCGGGGAGTTGATGCAGATATCAACTTTAATCTAAGCGATTATGAAGAAGATATGAAGCAGGTGGGGATTCTGTTTAATCATAAATTGTTATCTTTTTCCTTCTTGTGGTTGGGTGAGGGGGTTGTTGTGGATATTAATTGCAATATTGGTTGATACGCAGATGAAAAACCTTAACAAAGAAGAATTTGTTCACATCCTTCGTCGCCAAAGCACCGGTTTCTCACGAGGTAGCTCAAAATACAGAGGTGTGACTCTCCACAAATGTGGCAGATGGGAAGCTCGAATGGGGCAATTCCTTGGAAAGAAGTGAGAACCCTTAAACTGAACAAAAAAGTTAAAAAATTGCTATTATGAAATGATTTTAGGACATGTAATTGTTCAAAACTCGATAAGCATTGTTGTATACTTCAGTTGGACTCTAAAAAACTTAATAATCAAGAAACAAGATTTAAGATGTCTATTTCAAAGAGAAAAATGCTCAGGCAACACTTTCTCTGATTATCAGGTATATTTATCTTGGATTATTCGACAGCGAAGTAGAAGCTGCAAGGTCCTTATGATCTTGAATTTGATCTCTTTGATTCTAATTGTTACTCATAACTGGATAATTTTTAAACGCTAACATATAATTCCACCTTCATTTTCTTATAATCCAGGGCTTATGACAAGGCAGCCCTCAACTGCAATGGAAGGGAAGCAGTAACCAATTTCGAGCCTAGCGTTTATAAAGGAGATACGGTTTTCCATACGAATTATGGAGGTACAAATAGACTATTATAAATTATGATACTGTAAAAGGACGGAGGTTTTTCCTTGTTGATTATTAATATAGCATTTTCTGTTGTTATGAATGCAGGAAGTGGCCACAATCTTGATTTGAGCCTTGGAATTTCTCAGCCACCGAATGATCCTAAAGGGAATGACAATTTGGGAGATGGCCATTGTAGTTATGGTGGTTGTGAAATACCCATCAAAGAGAGACAAGCGGTATTATTCTCTCTAAGATGCCCGAAACTTGGTGTTTTTTTGTTTTATTTTTTTTATCATGTTCACTGTTAAACTTATTCTCATCACTCTTGTCATTCTTTGGGCATATGCTAATACATGTGGCTGGTTTTAGTCCGTTCTCTTCTCAAAATGTTTGTAAATATAGCTGTTGGTAATTGATACCCCATTGTGTTATAGAAGGCTGAGGGCACTGCTGCTGCACATATGGGTTTAGAGACGCTTCATGGTCTACCAATAGCATCGAGGAACCTTCCGACATGGTCTGGCATGTTCCCTGGTTTAGCATCAAGCTATGAGGTAGTTTCGTTCTATTTATTTTCCCTTCTTCGTTTTCCCTTCTTCGTTTACAGATGATTTAGCTTCCAAGAATAACTTACATACAACAGCAGAAAAACTGTTCCATAAAATTTAGCATCTGAAAAAACCATATTGGCCTGGATATTTGAACGAAGAATAAATAAAATATTTTGATGTATTTTCAAGCTAAAAATACATTGCACTACAATATGAAATACTCACCGGGTGTTACGGCAAAATGACCATTGTTTTGTTCGTAGTCTAAACATTGAAATGCCATCGATTATCATTTATGATATTTGAGGACATCATTTTAGGGAGTAGTGTCATGCCAGTTGTGACATTGTAACTACGTGCTTCTTTTCCAATCTCCAAAAAATGTAATGTCTGTAGGGCTCCTGCTCATTTACATGTCATCTTCAATTGAAAGAAATGTTTTTAATATCAACTGTCGGTGCTGCTATTTTTCATATTAGTTTTTGTACTATTATTGATTGATCATATGCTGCAGGAAAGGACTCCGGAGAAGAGGTTTGAAGCAGTTTCTCCACCGAGATTCTCAAGCTGGCCATGGCAGATAAATGGCAGCAACAATGTTGCTGCTACAATGCCACAGCTCTGTGTTGCAGCATCATCAGGATTCTCTTCTTCGACCAAAACTGTTCCTTCAGCTACTCTTCCATTCAACCAACAGAACCATTTCGCCAACAACAACCCGCGACTTGCTGCCTTCACCACATCTGCCACCAACCCCACGTTTTACTACTCTTATACGAGCTAATTAACGTTAACACCGAGTGCATTTGCCATTGTGCTAAATTAAGCAAGCAAGAAAACTGAATCACTTGGAGTCTGGAGTTGATACTATTTTGATTTGTAATGTAACATTAAGCATAGATATGCTAACAATCTGTTCAGCTGCATCAAGAGAAATCGTTGAGGTTTCCGAATCCTCATTTTTCAATGAAGTGGTCGCTCTCGGACTCGAATTTACACCATTATAGGCTGTAGCCCTGCAAAGCAATGCTTTCAACTTGCTCAGGTTGCAGCAACGTTTTCAAATGTCAGTCAGTGGAAAAAATCTCTATAAGCTAATGTATATGCACAGAAATATAACAAAAAAACTAGCGAAGAACTGATGATAAAATATTTTACAAGTGCATAAAACTATTAGTAGTTTAAGCTTTCAGAAAAACGTTTTCTACAGCAATATACCCGGTTCTCTTGATTTCAGTAACGTTTGAGAAAGATAATGAATTCATATCACTACTTGGATGTTTCTTCTCATCTTCCAGGATAGAGAGAGTAGTGTGTCAGAGGGCGGAAGACGGTAAAAAACGCATCTCGTTCTCTATTTGCTATTAATTTACCTCAGATTAAAGTCAAGACGCTAATTCTTGTTTCGTGCTGGTACTTGGCACTCGCCTATACAGTTAAAAAAATAAATGAAATTGCATGTGTCTTACTAATTATACTAGTACGACATATTTATTTTTATTTTACTATTATATTAATTAATAAAAACAAAAAATATTTTGTATGTGAGATTCTAAAATATAATTTGTATTATTTTTTAATATTTTTTAAATTCAATCGGTAAGTTATAATAAGAAATTTTTGATTTAAAATCCCACTTAAACCAAGTTTTAAATTAAATTAAAAATATTAATATGATAGTAACCATGTCAAAAATGGTAAAATCACTTTCACAAGGAACTTCTTTTCTAAGAAAGTTAAAAAAAAAAGTAACATTTTTCTATCTACAAAATATTTGTTTTACAAAACAGACCAATCTTCAAAGATGGACCCTCAAAACCCAAGCTCAGTCACTCCTCCTCCCTTCTTCTACCCCCACCCCAAAAAATGTGGCGGACCATTGATGCTCACTTGAAGACAGTCCGCTTACCTGTCCGCACTGTCCTCCTCTCTCGCCACCAAAACCCTCCCTCCCTCCCTTCTCTTAAACCACCAAACTCTCTCCATTTTTTCTCTCTCTCCAAAACCCTTACTATCTCCTCATCAACCCCCTATCCCCCCTCTCCAATTCTCGCTTTCACTACACGCTGCATTAATAGTGTTGCTTTCGGCCGCGGCCGTAATTTGGTGCCTGTGAGGTGCATTTCTTCAATTTCGTCCTCCGCCGCTCCAAATCAGCAGCACACGGCTGTGGGCTGGAATGAGCCGGTGACGTGTTCGGAGCTCGGTGATGGTGGTAAAGGCACGAATATCGAGGAGGACGCTCGGCAGTCCATTCCTGTTCGCGCTTTTTTATTCTCTACTAGGTTTAGTTTTGTTCTTCGATTTCTTTTTCTATTTTATTCTCTGCAGTTCTAAATTAAACTTAACAGCTGATTATTATTGTTTTTGCTGTAGTGTGGATTTGAAAAGCTTAGTGGAGCAGAACAAGAAAAATTTTATACCACCAACATCGCGAATGACAAATTATGTTGTTCTTAAGTTTGGGAATCTCTCTCAAGCCGCGGTAAGTGTCGTCACATTCATTTAAGTTGCCTGTTTTACTGGAATGAGTTAGAGGATTACGGGAGCAGAGTGGGGTCTTGCTTCTTTTACTGTATCGAATCCGTAAAGGTTGATCTTATTGTGAAATGAACAATGTGAAGTCTATGTCAATGTGTTTATGCTTAAATTGCTCTTTTTTTGAATTAATCATGGATTTTTTTGTCTCGGTGAAGTTGCTGTTATCAAAGTGAAGTCTACTGTTTTTCCCTTGCATTCTATAGAGGATAGGTGCAATTTACTGTGCAATTAAATCTATTCTCTTGTTAATCATAGCATGAGTAACCCATATGCTTCTCTTTAATGATAAATCAGTTTGAAGGTATTGCTGAAGGTGATTTTAAGTTGTTTTCAGGGTCTGGGCTCTTGCATAAGTGGAAGTAATTGCTGTTACATGGTAGTGTTCCAATATGGATCCATCGTTTTGTTTAATGTCCGTGAACACGAGGTTGATGAATATCTGAATCTTGTAAGGAAGCATGCCTCAGGATTGCTCCCTGAAATGAGGAAGGATGGTAAGCTCTCTTACTGTTTTTATTTTGATTTTCAAAATCACAATGTTACACCTCTACCTTTTAGAGATTGCTCCAGAATCTGAGATAATTTAATCAAGGTAGCTGAAGCACAATTAGTTATTTATACATTTTCTCATGATGGTGATGATATGGCAATTTGAGTATATAATATATAGAAGAAAGTTATTTTTTTTCATTTTGGACCAGGATAAAAGATCCCATTGAAACGGCTAATCGCATGCATACTGTTTGTACATCTGGTCGCATAAATTGCACAGTATTATTAACAGCTATTCCGGTATTACCCGTTTGATTGAAGCAAGATAGGGGGTTTTTTGGGTTATTAAATGGGATTAGCTGCTAAAGTTATTTATCCAGCAGTGGGTGTAAGTAATGAAAAATATGAAGGTGAGGGCTTCTGCTTGTAAAATTTGTGAAAAATGTTGATTAATGCATCAATGGGGATGCAAAAAGAAATGAGTTAATTGTCATTGAAAACTACTTAATCAAGAACAGAAGAGATACACAATTAGCTTATTGAAGAGAAATACTTTGTTGGTGGAAATGTTGACATTGATTATTCATTGGATGCTATATATTGACTTTATACCATGGAGAGCAGTTCTTTTTGCATCTAATTGTGTGGTCTCTTTAGTTTATTTTTACCTTCTCTCTCATGCTATTAATCTACCATGCTCTACTGTTTTGCAATTTATTGGACTTTATTCTATTTTCTCAACTGCAAGAGTATGAGGTGAGAGAGAAGCCAACTCTAAACACATGGATGCAAGGTGGATTGGATTACATTATGCTGCAGTTCTTGAACACTGATGGAATACGGATGATTGGTAGTGTTCTTGGTCAAAGTATAGCTCTTGACTACTATGGACGCCAGGTTTGAACCATGATATTCTTTAAGTGTTACATGTGTAAGTTTCATGACTATGTTTTACAACCTTTACTTCTTCTCTAGGTTGATGGAATGGTTGCTGAATTTACTGACATAAATCGTGGGATGGAAAAAACTGGAACATTTTCTATGGACAGCAAAAAGCTTTTTCAAATAGTGGGGAAGGCCAATTCTAATCTTGCTGATGTGATTCTAAAGCTTGGGCTTTTTGAGAGGTAAGGGTTTCAATGGCCATTGCAAGGGAAACTGTTTAATTTTTCTTCATTTTAATTGTGGCTATTTTATTGCTCCTATTCTTAGTTAATAGATTAGATAGAGCAGAGTGAACTAAATTAATTTCTGTTGCTGATTCCATTTTAATTTGATATTAAGGTTTAGGGAAAGAAAAATCAAGAAAGAAATTAAAATGAAAAGTTGTTGTTTGCTTGGATATGTGAAGAAAGCCATGCACTTAGCATCTATTTCTTGTTGTATTTGCACATCCAAATAAAGAATAAAACGATATCTCTTCTCTTTCATTATCCTCTTATATATATATATATATATATATATATGATGGTGCTAATTGACTATTATCAAATGGAAGTTCACAGAATGTAGATGTGTAAAAGATAGAAAGATGTCATTTAGACTACAAGGTGAAGCTCACTCCCCCCTCCTCTCCCTATTTTTTTTCTGGAAACCAAATGCATCCTGAATGCCAAAAAAATTTCAACTAGCTCAAGAACCTCCTGGCCCAATCCAATCTTGGTTGGACTGGTAGAGGCCCCACACTATAAGGTCCTTCTAGGAGAAGATGTGATCGGGGGTCGTTGAGGATAGGCTATACCATAAGTGGTAAGATGGATAGTAAGAAGAAAAGGGAACGAGGGCCAGAGACTTCAAAAGCTGCAGTCATTTGCTGTTTACTGTGCGGTAGTTGTTGTTTTGTCTCTGCACATGCTGCTGTTGGGGCCAACCACCTACTTCTGGCTTTCTGGGTGCCTGACGCATAGTGGGTGATGGCTCTACTTGCATCGCTAGACCAGACGTACCCAAGTTCGGGAGACATTTTTAGCCACCTGAAAATGGAAATAAATTAGAAAGGTTCTAATCCTACTGTTAATTTCTAATTTAACCAGGGTTAGCAAATTCAGTCTCTTTCTCACTCTGTTTTTTCTGTTTCATTTGTTTTGAGTTTTACTATAACTCCAAAAAAATATTTCATTGGTTTCAACAGATCAGACATAGCTTGGAAAGATGCCAAATATGCTCAGATATGGGAATATCTCAGAGATGAATTCGAGTTAACTCAGAGATTTGCCAGTCTTGATTTTAAGCTGAAGTTTGTTGAGGTACTGCTTTTGTTAGAAATTAATGTGATTGCACCATTGCTGCTAGTGCTAGAAAGCTGACTTTAACTGTAGTGTTACTGTGATGTCGTTCCTTGTCTTTGCAGCATAATATTCGCTTTCTTCAAGAAATTCTACAAAACAGGAAGTCAGATTTTTTGGAATGGCTCATCATTGTGTTGATTAGCGTTGAAATCATTATATCCGTTTTCGATCTTGTTCAGAGATCAGGATTTAAATTCCTCTAATCATTGTAGTATCGATATCTAGAGATACACAGATGAAGGTGGCACTTGCTGTGATTTTTCCTTTCAAATAACCTTCGATTTTGTTTCTTTCCAAATTGTAAATAAAATTTGGATTGTATATGTTACCGAGTTTTTGGCTTTTTATGGAGCCATAATGGCTCAGCCTTGGTTTTATCCAATATATATGCCCCTTTCATGTTTCAGGTAAAGCCACCGGAGATTTCACAACAATTTTTCCTCCATGGCTGCAGAAGTGCATTATTTCAAAGTAAAAGAAACCCTTAAAATGAGTTTATTTTTAATAAATTAAAACTAACGCTGCTTTTGGAGTGATTGAGGCATCTAATCCCTCGTAAGATTTGAAAAGTTGATGGATCAACGAATATAAGAAATTGAAGAATAAGCTGCTGTGCCCTGATCCCTTACACTGTGTCAAAAAAGAATCTGTTCCCTTGCAGGATTATTGACCATTGCTGCTTATTTAATATGAAGCAGGCATTGCTTCTTAATTAATCTCGAGAGCTTTTATTGCAGGCCCTTGATTGTGGTTGTCTCGCTGTGTTTAATGTTCTCTTTAATAAGCAAATTGATGATAGATAATATTACTGTCCTTTCAAAATAATTAAAAAAATAAAAAGATTTTCACTTTCTTTATTTAAAATGTTACATTTATTAATGCTATATATTTATTAATGTTAAAACTCACAATTGTTGGGACATCACCTCACATCACTCAAGTAACTGGAGTGTATAATTATACTTTACTACGACAAATAAAATATTTGTGGCACTAATTTATTTTGATATTGTTGAAGAAATTGAATAGAAATCAATAAAGAATGAGTTTAAAGATGGTGAAAATATTATTTTTAAAATATTTATTTATTTCATACAATGATAACACTTTTAGTATATAATTAAACCCTTTAAATCTTTAAAAAAATAAGAAAATAAAAAAAAAGAAAATCAAGTTTTTGTTTTTGTATATTTATCCCCAGTGTAGTACCATGCAAACTTGAAATGTTATAATGAAGTATTATATTTAATTACAAAAATTAAATAAATAAATTAAAAAAAAATAATCTCAATAACATATTATTAATTACAAATATTATTTTAATATTACAAATATTCATATAATAATATTTAAATATCATTAAGATATAACTATGGCGGTGCTGATTTATATGGATATAAATAATGGGCACATGGCAACCCCAACCTGCATAGCAATTAGCGTAGGGGATTCCGTGAGAAAGATAATGGAATCCGTAGCAACCACCTCCATTGAAGATGGACAAACACCATCATCAACAATGAGTAAACGAGGGGGGTGGACGGCCTTTCCTTTTGTTATGGGTACATTCTATCCTATAATCAGTATACCGTTCTTTCTAATAATTTGGTGGATTTATTTAATTACTTCGCTCTTTTTTTTTTCACCAAAATAATCTTGTTTGGTTAAATGTTTTCTAATTTTCATGGCATGGAAATATGATTTCTTATTCTGAGCAAGTATGCATGCAAGCAGGAGGTGTGATGGGCTTCACACTAGCTGCCGGTGGGTGATCAAATAATTTGATATTATTTTGATAAATGCGTTCAACATCAAGAGCATTACCGCTACTCAAATCAATAATATCATCTTTGGTTGCAACAATCCTTTTCCCATTGCCGGAGCAATCATCTCCGACTCCTTTTCTGTCATTACTGTTTTTGCCTTTGTTTCTTTACTGGTGAGTTGCAGGTTTTTCCAGGTCTGCATAATATTGCCGCCTGTTGTCCATCAAAGACAATCTAGTGCTGCAAAGTCTGCTGCAAAGTCTTCAAAGACAGGATTATTATCATGGAGACATTAATAGGCCCGCCAGTTGTCCAACTGAAACTTTCAGGTGCGTTATAATTATAACTAGACTATCTAGTGCTCTGTGTAACTATCCATGTTTAACAAATTATTATTAGCATATGAATTGGAATTTCTAATTTATCATATACATAAATGCATGGATTATGTGGCATGTGATGGTCATGAAAGGCGTTGCCAATGCGATTAATTTGTTAATTTGCATAAATTCCAATGCTGGAGACCTACCAACTTTGGTAATGATCATGGAATTAAGACACTGGTATATTACTGCTAAGACTAGATGATTTCTACGCAGATTTTTGAACTGTGCAGCCCTAAAAATTGAAGGAGACAGATTAACGGATAGATCGAATGCAAGATCTTGGTGGCTATGTACGGTGGAGGAAGTGGAAGATTTCAACACTCTAATCAAAATATTCTTGCCACTGTGGTCTACCGGCATTGTGCTAACCATGGACAGGCGTCAATGATTTAAAACTCATTACTCCATTGTCAGCTCCTCCTGTTTTTTTGAATTATAACCCACATATAAACTAAGAACAATTAATAGCGATAATGATTTAAAACTTTTCAGGTTATATAAGTGATTAGGTATAAAAAAGTTGTCCTCGGCTTATTTTCAAAGTGTGAGCCAACATGTAAAAATGTAATCCTTTTTTTAATTGCATAAATAAAGAAAAAAAATTGAGATTTGTGAGTTATGAATTTGATTATATATTGGTCACTTTTCCCAGCACAAATACCATAGTTAACCTTCATTGATTTTACTACCATGCATCAATATTGTTTATCCTCGTTGTATTTTTTTATTTATTTTTGAAATAGATCTAGGCCAGTTATTCATTGATGAAAAATAGAAAATGTTAGCAAGTTAATATGAACTTGAAGATCTGTTCCGGTTTCATTATTAGTTTGTCATTAGTTTAATGGCTCTGGCTAAATAATAACATATTTTAATTATTATATAAATAAATGTTAGTAAGTGTGTTAGTGTTCTGTATAAAATATTTTAGATTTAATCTATAAATCTAGCATGTTTCTTAAAAAAATATTAACTTAATATTAAAATTTATTGTAAAGTATTTTTCTGACATTTTCAACCCACAAAATTACCGCCACCACCTCCTCCTTAATGCATTTTCACCACTATCAACACGTTTGACGTTTTTTTCTGCTTTTATTGGAAGTCCTCTTCATTGCACCCTTGGTGCTCCGTGCTAGTGGTAGAGAGTTGACTTCAGTGCCCTTAGGCTACGATGATTTCTTTTTCCTATTTGCAGCGCATATCACAGGAAATTCTGCAGAACAGGAAACCCGACAGATGGCTCGATTAGTGTTTAAATCTGTTTATCTGTTCTTGGTCTGTTCAAGAAGTCAGGATTTAATGCGTTCTAAATATCTTCGTATCAAAGCCATGTCTAGAGATGCAATATCCTTGAAAGGTTTGCACAGCATAAGTTGGCACCTGCTGTCAGATTTTCTTTCGATTTCCCTTCATTTTATCTCTGCCCGTTAATAGTGATTTCGCTGTACATACAACAGATTTTGATTTCCAGCTAACCTGATATACTGAAAAGAATTATTCATGAAAATAAATAAATTTTAACATGTTGTTTCTTCTTCTTCTTTCAGATTTGTTTTTTAACAGATTAAGTGGGTTTTGATTTCTCAATTAAAAATTTATTTCTATCAATTTACATGAAGATATCTAATTAAAAAATAGACTAAGGAATAACAAAAACTATACAAATAAGTTGAAAATAATTAGAATTATAAGGAAAGATTTAGGATCACGTATAAAACTTGCGGATCCTTCACATTCCAGTATAAAAAAGCAAGAGTTTATCAGTAAAAAGTGTCAGGCTTCCTTCATTAATGGCCTCCCAATACTTCATCCGTCTCTTCCAGGAATATGAGCACATGACAATTCGTAGATTATCTCATCAGCACAAACTTTCCAGCTGGAGAGGCTTGAAAAACGAGTAGGTAATAGCAGGCACATCCACTTAATTCTGAACAAACAAAAGGTCATGTGGTGGGATGTTAAAAGATATCTATCCACGTCTATTTTTCATGCTTGCTGGATATGAGTGGGCAATTGAAAGCCACAGTAGAAAAGACACCTATTGTCACGGCCCGAATCCCGGGTCCATGACCGGCAACGCAGGAGCGGTGTCGAAAGGACACCTCACCTACGCTAAGCCTCAGAACAGATATATCAAAAGAATAATTTATTCAAAAATACGCAGCATTTCATAATCTTCAGAAATATTATATTATTCAAAACTGATGAAACCAAAAGATAGTTTAAAACTCCTCATCAGTAATTAAAACAAAAACAATAATCCATAATACTCATTATATTATCAAAATCCAAACTTAATTAAAACAAGGTAATAGTAGAGCGTCTAAGACATCAAATCAAAACTAAAAGGAAAGTCTCGCAAAACAAGCAAGGCATACCGACCAAAACTGAAAAAGCAGGAACACTCAACAAAGTCCAACTGCTATCAGAAACTAAGAACCTGAAATAATATTAATAATGAGGGGTGAGTTCAACCAACTCAGTGAGAGAATAATATTTAATATACATTTTAGATATTTATAATATTAATAGTTTGCAAGATGATTTATCTTGATATACATATATATACTAAACATATTATCATAACGTAGTGGAATACATGTCAGAGATCAGATGACACCCGAAGGTGACCAGATGACACCCGAAGGTGACCAGATGACACCCGAAGGTGACCACTGTGGGATGATCAGTCGCCACAGGCTGATGCCTCTCTCACCAGCTAGGTATACAGAATACTATGTGCACATAGGCTAACTACTCTCCGTTAGCATGGAGTTACTGACAAGTCCCATATCAAGGCATAATAGATATTCACAGAATCATCAAAGAAACGTATATCATATCAAATAGAATTTAGTTTGACAGATTGCGAGTGCAAATTCAAGAATAAATGAGTACTCGGAAAATAAAGCAATATATATAAATATTCAAGAAATTAACTAGTAATCATTGTATAATCAACATACATATTTATGTATAATATATGCATATTAAAGATTATCCCACTCACCCGGAAGAATATAGATTAAAAGGAATATCAGATGAAAGACCCGAAAAACTTATTGAGGATCGTTAGGAGAACCTACAATAAATATGTGAAATATACTCAAAAGCAACACAAATAAAAGATTCCAATGCATAAAAGAAAACTAGGTTTAGTCTCCTAGGTTTAGGGGCTAAAACGACAATTATCCAAAACAGGGACCAAAACGTAATTTTACCAAAACTGGACCAAACTATAAATACATAACCATACTGAAATTTCACCCATAAACCATCCTTAATTCTGTCTAGAACGAACAAGGGACCGAACTGTAATTTTTATAAAGTTTAGAGACTAAAATGTAAATTCCTAAAATTTAGGGACCAAACTGAAAATATTCCAAATCAATTATCAAACTGAGATTCATCATCCTTAACCTCATAATAACACTGTCCAGAA
>Ga0325411_1004725_pt1 | contig 15235 bp, 14 predicted proteins | sample PopdelMetagenome_13_FD_206181 | JGI IMG/M metagenome (GOLD analysis project Ga0325411, IMG submission 206181) | Populus deltoides microbial communities from Bellville, Georgia, United States - Xylem-PdIQD-R4 | ecosystem: Host-associated > Plants > Phyllosphere > Stem > Wood/Secondary xylem... | reverse complement strand
TGGGTCGGAAATTAAGTTATGAGATGCGAACTGTTAGAAGTATAAACAGGTTACATGTCGGTAAATTGGGACCTTCCGGTATAGGGGGGACTCCGTTGAAATTTCTGGTAGATGTTAACACGAAGACTGTGAATATGTATATATAAAAAAAATTAAATACTCTGTTTTTCTATTGACATGAGATTGTGGTTTTATATCAGAAATGGGGGATGTTACATTGAAAGTATTGACAAACAAATTGATCATCTCCTTTTTCAAATAAAGGAGGAGTAACTTGTGTGGTAATCTCAAGCCACCTTTGAGTGTATTCTCTTATGGACTCCTTGTTGTCCTTTTACATAGCTTGCAAGTTTGATCTATCATGGCCCACATCCATATTAAACTTATACTGCCTAATGAAGGCATCAACTAAGTCCTTCCATTTTTTTTTATCTTGGTATTGTCCAATTGCATATACCAAGTAAGGGCAACGTCACTCAAACTGTCTTGAAAGAAGTGAATCAACAGTTTCTCGTCATAGATCACCTCAGCCATTTTGTTATAGTATCCTTTGAGATGAGTTATAGGGTATTAAGTTCTTGTATATTTGACAAACCCTAGCACCCTAAACTTCTTAGGAATGACTACGTTAGGTACCAAACACATCTTAGCAACCTTTATATAGTCATGTAGGCTAGATCCCTCGAATGCCATCAGCCTTTGTTCCAAGGCAACTGATTTGTCAAGACCATCTTCCTTTACTATCTTGTTCTTTTGAGATTCCTTCTTTGTAAGGTCAATGGTAGATGACATTCTTATGGGATATGCTGGTTAAGCAAATTGGGAATACATAGCCTGTTGAGACACCTAATTTGCCCTCAGATTCTATGGATTTGCGAGCATAGGTTGAGGCTGAGTTGTAAATTTTGCTTCTTCAGGTTTAGATCTCAAGGCCTGTTCGAGTAGGCTAGTAAGCCTTGCGCTTCTTCTCTAAGACTTTCCATCTTTTTTCAGTGTTGGGCTTCTAACTAGGCTTTTTTCTTCATTTTCATTTGTCTTTTTTTTTTACAGTCGAGAGTTATAGGTATGGGGGACCTATATTTCACCTGGTGTGCGGTATTATGATAGTTCATAATTTGTATGTTCAAACATGCATGAAGATGAATACAACATATTGGGTATGGATTCACCTTTTAGGGGGTGACATAATGATCGTTATTCTTTAAATGTGTGGTCAGATCCGAATCCGATATTCATTACAATGCCGAGAGGAGATCTGTTTAGTGTTTTGTCATCTGAGCTTTCAGCCACATTCCTGGTGTCTTTCATTATGCATCTAATATCTTTGAGTAGCGGTATCTTACCGACATCCAGTCTAGGGCAGTCTCCCTCAGTCATTTGCAAGGATCCAGACTCGAGTCCACACTCAACAGTTGTTATCTTAGGAATAATAGTCATTATGTTACCCAAAAGCCTTGTAATAAGGATGCTTACACATTTAAGCTTATCTTAGTGAAATTACGCAGGGATCAACCTAAAAGGTAGGTTCTCATCATTAAATGCATTAGGGTAATTTTGCTATCTAGTCTCAAAGGTCTTTCGCATGCTTAGTGATCGTCCTTGAAAGGTTGATATGAGGTTTTCAAGTAGCGTGAAGATAGAGACCCTGAGTAATATCAATTCGGCATATCGACCACTGTCGAGCAAACAATCATGCGAGAGTTGGATAGTTCGCGAACCTTACCCAGGCTAAAGCCATTGGGGTGCCATTACTCCTCCACTTATCTTAAAGTTGATATCATGCATATTTTAAAAATGAGATGAGTGATGTGTGAAGGCCTTAGATCCATATCCAATATATATGCATGATAAACATGAATAACTATGCATGTTAAAATAGTAAAAAGAGCAAAAACAAATAAAACTTGATAAACTCAACATAACCACAACAAGGGGAAAAAACGGTACGACAAATATTGTTTAGCAATGAAAAGACAAATACAAAGCTTAGTCCTATAGTCCCCAGTGGAGTCGTCATTCTGTCACACCCGGACATCACAGTGACCCATTAAAAAATTATCTGGATAGTGGAAAAGAACAAATATATGGCATCTTGTTCTTTGGGTGAAACAGTCTTGTTCAAGGAGTCGCCACCTAGTATTATGTCACTAGGAACCCTAACTGGTCAATAGAGATTATATGGTACGGGACTGGTTAAACAAAAAGGGAAGATGCTATCACCCCCTATGCGTCCTACCTGAGGCAGGCTGCTTTGTTGGTTTTGTCTAAAATTGCTAAGAATTTGTTTTTATTTTTCCCTTTTTTTATTCTTCCTTTCATGTTCCTGACTCTAGCGTCAGTAAACAATTCCTACGAATATTTCCAACTCTGCATTGGTAAATATCGCACAAATCCAAAAAATACAATACTCCTGACTCTAATATTAGTAAATATTTTCGCAAAAAAAAAATTTGAAGAAGGAATTTTCTATGTTATTTTTTCTTATTTATCCTTTATTATTATTTGCTCTTTTTAGATGAAAAAAAACATTGCATGACAGATTTGCATTTAACAATAATAGGCCACCGATTTAGCACATAACTTAAGAAAAAATACAATGCGCAAAGAAAAAAAATAAATCAAAGTTCGAGGCGCCCACAAATAAATCAATAAAGATCCCCAAATATTTTTGGAATTTTTTGATATCGAAAAGGGGCTCATTTGGCCAAATATCAAACTAAAATGGACATAAAAATTATGGCCAAGGCTTAAGGGTGTGTTTTGCACACCCTTAATAAACATAATTTGGGTCGGCTTGGCCTAAAGCCCGGATGCGACCCACTAATTACCTTCGCACTGTTTTCTTACAACAATTACACAGAAACAGAGAGAAGAAGAAGACTTTACCTGGTGAAGCCAAAGGCGAAGACGAAGGTAACAGTGCAAGCACCGACTGGAGAATGCTCTCCTCCTCCTCTTTTCAGTCTCTCCTCCCTCTGTTCTTGGTTTTTTTTTTTTGTTCTCTCTTGCAATAGCCTCCTTTTGGGATTTTTTGTGTTTGTTCCCTTCTAGGGTATTTTTTATCTTCTCTCCTCCTCCTCTTTTGCATCACTAAGGTCTGTATTTATAGTGTCAAAGTCCTTTCGCGTGTGAGAAACAAAGTTTCAATCAAACACATTCTCTTTTTTGAAGTTCAAATTTGATTAAGAATCAAATTTAAAGGCGAATAACTATCATTATCATGAAGATAATGATAGAATGACAAAAGTACATTGTAGTCCCTAGTTTTCACGCAAGTTGACAAATCATATTTTTCATCGAAATAAATCTCTGATCTTTTAATTTTACATTTTAAACCCTGTAAAATTAAATTAAAAAGCCAATGGGCCAAAATTAGGTTAAAATAGGGAGGATGATCGTCGCGATGTTGCACATGTGCGACAATATGCATGATGAAGCACATTGAAACATATTATGAACATCCAACTCTGAATAACGATTACTTAAACATGGATCAACCAGTTCATGAATAGCCATTATTACTTGTGCACATGCTATTTTTATTTTATTTTACCTGGTAGTTTTTATGCACCGTCTTATTACTCGTTTCGTTAATATTTTTAAACTAATTCATTAGGAACACTACCAGAAAATCATTGAAAACCAATGGAATTACCAACGGCAATATTTTATCGGTAATTTTTACCGACGGATATAATTTTGTCTCTAATTTTATTAGTCTATACCGATAGACCTTTTGTTGTCGGTAATAATTACCGACGGTATAGATTCCGTCGGTATCTACCGACCAAATTGCTGATGGAAAATATAGAATTTTGAATCAAAGAAACAATTTGATGACGTGGAATTTTTTCAGATGATTTTACCGATGGAATGATCGAGGGATTCAAACCGGGATTTTCGTACAGTGACATGGCCCATTCACCATCAAAATTACCGACAGGACGAGTCCGTCGGTGATTCCATTAGTAAAAGCCAATATATCTATACTCTGCCGACTCTCTCCTCCATTATTTCTCCTTCTTCTTCCCCATCCCAATCTCCCCTCCCAAACTGCAAACAACCACCCAGCCCCCCTAAAAATATCCCCCTCTTCTTAACACAAGCACTCATCTTTCTTATACTTTTGTACGTGGTCACAACATCTGTTCTCTGATTTATTGTGGATTTTATTATTTTTTGTAAGTAAATCTATCCTTTTTAATTTTACCATTTAAATGTCAATTTTATTATTTTTTATTTTTTTTAGTATATGTATTTTGTTAACGTATATACTTGTTTTATTGTTATTTGTCAAAGAAAGTTGTAGTATGAATGTATAATTTTGTAGTTGTTATAGTTTGTTTTAGATTTTGGCAAATTGTATTTGTTTGTAAATTGTTGATACTTTGTTTCAATTGCACCGAATTAGATATGTTGTAATGAAATAAATAATAGCTTGTTTAACGAGTCCATTTTAATTTTTATCAATTCTATTACGGAGTTGTGATTTCTGTAAATTTATAAATGTATAAATTTGTATAGACGTTGATAATTAATAATGAATATTTAACATAAATGTTTTTTTAGTTTGTTGGATAATGTCGGGGTAAACCAATATTTTTGCAAATTTATTTACGTAACATAGTTAATTAATACATGTTGTCATCTTAATTTTATAGAGGTTCGATAGAAGTCATGGATGATCGTTCATGGATGTATCAAGACTCACCTCAAGGATAATGGAGGATGAATTATTGTAATGGGGTTCAGGGTTTTATTAATTTCACAACATCTATTCCGAGGAATTTTACTGATTGCAGTATTAGGTGTCTATCTAGGAAGTGTAAAAATAAAAAGTTTCTGCATCCAGATGTTGCAACGATGCATCTTCTAACCAAATGGTTCATGGATGATTACCTGTGTTGGTATACACACGGAGAACTATTTGTTCCTAATGAGAGCATGGTAGAAAGGGTGGTTGGGTCAACTTTTAGTGCTAGCAACGTGCATTAAGTTGTAAATGACAACAGTAATCCTTACAAAAATATGGTTATGGATGCAATGAGAATGAATCAAGGTAATGTCAGTCAATTTCCAATCGTAGAAGAAGAACCTAATGCAGATGCAGCAGGGTTTTTTTTATTTGTTCAAAGATTTTGACAAATCATTATGGGATGGGTGCACGAACCATAGTAAATTATCGGTCGTAGCATAATTGTTCACCATCAAGTCAAATCATGGGTTGAGTGAGGCCAGTTATGATAAAATTATGGAATGGGCGAGAAGCATTTTACCTGAAGGGAACAAGCTTAAAGAGAACTTATATGCTGCTAAGTCCATGATGGAACCCCTCGATTTAAGATACCATAAAATTGACATGTGCTTTAACTTCTGCATGATTTACTATCTTAAAAATGTTGAGCTGACCGAGTGCATGACATATGGGCATTCCCGTTACAAACCTAGAACTGGCATGGGAAAGAATCTTGTGGCATATAAGAAACTTAGATACTTCCTAACCACACCTAAATTGCAGAGGTTATTCATGTCACCAAAGACTGTTGAACACATGACATGGCACCAATCACATAATATGGTTGATGGAGTGATGGTGCATCCTTCTAACGATGAAGCATGGAAACACTTTAACAGTGTGCATCCTCACATTTCAGCTGAATCAAGGAACGTGCGTCTTAGGTTATGTACAGACAGATTCAACCTATTCGGGTCATTTGCTGCTCCTTATTCTTATTGGCCGATCATACCGACGGTTTATAACTTGCCACCGGGGATGTGTATGAAGTCGGAGTTCATATTTTTATCTATGATCATATCAGTTCCAAGCAGTCCGGGCCAGAATATAGATGTTTGACTTTGACCATTGATTGATGAGTTGACGCAGTTGTGGTCCTCCAGAGTTTTGACTTATGATATATCAAGGAAACATAATTTTGTAACGAGAGCGGCTTTGATATGGACTATCAATGATTTCCCAGCTTATGAAATGGTTTCTGGTTGGAGCACGTATGGAAAACTAGCATGTCCATACTGTATGGAAAACAACAAGGCATTCATACTAAACAACGGAGGTAAAGCTTCTTTTTTTATTGTCACCGTCATTTCTTGCCAACATTTTCAAGACCAATCAAGATCGTCATGGATGTGAAGGGGAAGACAAAGGACAACATCAAGGATAGATTGTATGTAGCATTGTTCTGTAACCGAAAAAATATGGAGTTGGTTTTTGATGGGTCACGGGTCACAAAACCTAGAGCAAGCTTCGTGTTAGAGAAAAATGCACAACTACTAGTTTACAAATGGCTTAAGAGCTTGTGTTTTCCCAATGGACATGCCTCGAACATATCAAGGCTGGTTAATATGGAGGAATGCAGATTATATGGAATGAAGAGTCATGACTGCAACATGTTTATGCAAACACTCATTCCATTAACTTTTCGTGATTTGTTGCCAAAGGCTTCAATATGTGAGGCCTATATTGTTGAGGAGATCTCAACATTTATCTCGTATTATTTCGAACCTCATTTGAGAATAAGAATCAAATGTGTTCCACAGCATGATTGATGCGGGACAATAAATAATAAGAATTAAAGCAAGAAAAGAAAGAAGCTTTTAGAGAGGGAGCTGAGAAGAGAAATCAAAGAAAGAGAAGAAAGGGGATTGGAGATATGCAAAGTCTGCAATATTTTCATTAATCATCAAAATTGTCTAACATTTAGAAAAGTAGGATATAAATACTAAAACCCTAACTAGAACAAGCGTTTGGGCTTATGGCCCACTAAATAAAATACCCAACAATAATTAAATCAAATCCAACAAATAAAACCAAATTAATAAATCTTAACTAAAAGTTCATATAAATTAAGCCCAAAAACATAAGTTAAAGCCCAATTTCTCAATGGTTTGGGCTATCCTCCATCGTCTATGATTATACGCATGCATAAAAAATGTTTCTGGTTCAGTGTCCCCATCAATTCTCCCAGGGTTGGAAGAACTCGACCCCGTCAAGTATAGGTCAAGGCAGATCCGATAATGCTCTCAAAGATAATGATCAAGCTGTTCTGATGTCTAGGATAATCCAAGTATAGTCTGAATCTAGTCGTCGAGCCTATATACTGGGATTTGCTGAAGTTCATCATCCCTGGTAAAAATAACTTCTGCATTCAAAGTAGCATTAATATGTTCCTTTTGTTGCCAAAGATATGGATGATGAGGTAGGGGTATCAAAAAAAGCATCAGGGATAGGTTGTATTTTATAAATATTGAGGTCTTTCATGTTAAAAGTAGAGCTAATATCAAAGTTTAATGGCAATTTAATGACATAATTATTTGATTTAATCATTTGCAACATTTTGAATGGTCTAGCACTACTTACTTGTAATTTATGATCGGTTTCCAAAAGACACCATTCAGGTCTAATCTGTATCATGAAATAATCTAGAACATTAAGTGCATCATGATACTTAAGTAAATCAGCTCGAAATTTGTATTGTTCATTACTTGCTTGAATTTGTTTCATGATCTCTATACGCAAATTATGAACTCTACATGGTAACAACTCAGCTGACTTAGACATCCTATCGTAAGGAGATATGGGAAGGTGTTCTATAGGCTTCTCAAGTTTGTAACTATGAACACTAAATGATTGAGGGTGTGGAATGAGACAAACATTGTTTGAAACCTGTGTAGATATGGTATGGATATAATCAAGTAAACTACGATTATCTCCATCTTCCTTATCACGTGCATGAGGTAAGGGGTCAAGAAGTTCAACATGATACTCTAAACTTATGATGTGCTGGACACTAAGCATGTGGGGTGAGGAATCAAGTAATTTAGGAGGACTAATATCATAAGACTATTCTAAGACCATACTTATCTCTATAGGCAATTCTACTGAAGAGTTCCCTAAAACTTTCTCTACCATTAAAGCAGACATATCAGACTCTTTCTTAACCTCATTCTCAAGATCATGTGGACTCATTGTGTTGGGTCTCTCTTCTTGCACATCCTCGTCATCTAAGTCACTAAAATTTTCAAGATTAGGCTCATACACTTCAATACTACAATATTCCTCTTTACCTATATCCTTATGTGTTTTGAATGACTAAGGGTTTAGAAGTACAATCTAAAGAGATATGACCAAAACCTAAACAATTAATACATTTAACCTTTGAACTCACCTTAGACACTTCATTGAATACTCGTTTGCCCTTATCTTTCTTACAAAGTTGGGCGCTACTAGGATTAGGTCTGTGGGGTGAAGCACCTAACAAAGAATCACTACTTCTAAATTTGGACCTGTTAGGGATATTATAAGAGCCCTGACAATTCATCCACTGATTCTTCGTGACCAACTTGTAATCTTGAACTAAGGTATAAGCTTGGTTAAGGGTAGATACACCTTGAAATACAACTTCTTTTCTAAGATCATCATTTAAGCCTTTACAAAATCTATGCAAAGTCATGGCTTCATTCTCTCTTATGGCACATCTAATCATGTAATCGTTAAACTGCGTTATATACTCATTAATAAACTTATTCCCTTGTCTTAGATTGTTTCATTGGTCTAAGAGTTTATTCCTATAAGACTGGGGTAGGTACTTCTCCAGAAGTTTTTGTTTCATTTTGATCCAATCAGCTATAGAAGGTTTACCTCTCATCTCTAAACAATCCTCAACATCTCTCCAATAAATTTTGGCTTTATTAATCTGTTTCATCTTAGCAAATCTAACTTTTCTATTATTAGACAAGTTATGCCACTCAAAGAATCTATCCATATCACAAATCCACATATCAAATATCCAAGGGTCATGACGACCGTCAAAAGTGGGGGCTTTTATTTTGTTAGGACTCAAGACTCGCTCATCAAAGTCATCGTGTTTAGAGTAACCTAAATGATAGTCATATTGGTGGCGTTCAGAGTGAACTTGTCCATAATGATTATTCTTGTGATATTTATTGGTCTTTGAGTGCCTTATTTGAAAACCCTATTGGGGCTCAATTCTTCTAAACATATTGATCACCTAACTTTGCAGTTCTCTTTAAATGGTCATAAGAGTATCACTAACGATTGAGTCTACAGTAAGTGTAAACTTAAGCTTGGACACTAGATGATTATGACACAAATGCATGCAACACTAACTTATAAATGGAATTGAGATCACAAATGGTTCTTACATGTAAAATCACAATACAAAAATAAAACTAATTTTTTCTCTCTTAAATATGGAGATTAATCAAGAACAAATTACACTAATAAAATTGTAAGCATGTAATACTAGATTCTTAAGTATAAATGATTAATCAAACACGATGTCACAAGCAAGAACTCATAATTATCAAATAGAATAAGATATTATCTATCACTAATGAAAGAGGTTGATGAACAAAAATTAACAATTAAAAATTCTCGGTGAGATTTTTTTTATGATTTTTTTCTCTTTTTTTGGCACAAAAGTAATATTAATGATAATTTTGAATACCAAGTGCAATACCAAAAAGGTAAAATCAACAAATTGAAGAGTAGAGTAATTTACCAACCAAGATTTAAATTGATCAAGGATGGACCTCAAATTATGTGCCAGCTGACGTGGCAACATGCGATGACATGGAGCTGGATGCTGACGTGGCGTGGCTGCCTGAACTGGTATGGCTCCAGACTGCTGATGTGGTTGATGATGTGGTTCTAGAGAGCTGACGTGGCGGATGACGTGGTAGGGTTAATTAATTTTGCCTCCAATGTCTTCTGTGCTGCAATCTCTTTGCTGAGTTTCCTTTGTCTTCTGTGATTTTCGATTCCTTTTGTTGCTGGTGCCACTAGATGGTACGAGAGGCTGAAGACAAATCTACTGTAGAGACAGCAACTCGGTGTGGCTCTGTGGGTTTCTTGTGGCGCGAAGTGGTGGCTGGATGTCCGACCCACCGATGGCAGGGAGAGGATGAGTTGGTTGATGAGCCGTCGCCGACAAAGATCTACTGCTGCTGGTGTGGGTGACCTGTTGTGGCTGCGGGTTGTTGTCTGGGTTGGTTGGTGATGGTGGCGTGGGCTATGGTTATTGTAACCCACTGATCTGCTGCTGGTGATGGAAGCTAAGGTGCTGCGAAAGTTTTAGAGGTAGTAAATTGGCGTGACTGCAGGTGGCGTGGAGAGCGGGTGGGTTTTGATGGTTGTTGCTGGGGACACCCAACCTGCCCTCTGGTGAAGGTGGTGTGCTTTGCAGCGGCGGTTTACTGGTGGAGAAGATGAACAGTGTAAATCTGGTTATTGTTGGTTTTTTTTTCTAATCAGAACTGTTGTTACTCAATTTTGGAACCCACGTGCTGGAGATGGTGTATACCCGTTTTAAACCGAGTGTAGCTCATGTTTGCTATAAAATTGACAAAAACAAAAAAGAAAGAAATATTTTTTTCGAACCCTATTTGAGCTGTTTTCTGCTCTCTTTATCCTTCCCCCTTTGCTGCCAAAATCATCAGTTTTCTTAGACTGACTAAGGGTCTTCGTAATGCTAAATTTGTTCCTTCGTTATCTTGTTTTTAAGATTGGATAAATCTCTCAAAATTTGCACTAAAAAAACTAATTCTACTGTTGTCGTAATTTTTTGTTCGAACGTAGGCTCTAATTCTGACTTGGTTTTGTACGATATCTAACCATCCTAGCTATATTCTATCACTTATGACATGTTGAAGAATTGACCTACACCTTTATTGGGTCCTAGGGGTCACTGTTTTTAGGGCAGACTCTCAGTTAGATTTGGATGCGGGATAATAAATAATAAGAATTAAAGTAAGAAAAGAAAGAAGCTTTTAGAGAAGAAGTTGAGAAGAGAAATCAAAGAAAGAGAAGAAAAGGGATTGGAGATATGCAAAGTCTGCAATATTTTCATTGATCATCAAAATTGTCTAACATTTAGAAAAGTAGGATATAAATACTAAAACCCTAACTAGAACAAGCGTTTGAGCTTATGGCCCACTAAATAAAATGTCAAACAATAATTAAATCAAACCTAACAAATAAAACCAAATTAATAAACCTTAACTAAAAGTTCATATAAATTAAGCCAAAAAACAAAAGCTAAAGCCCAATTTCTCAATGGTTTGGGCTATCCTCCATCGTCTATGATCATACGCGTGCGTAAACAATGTTTTTGGTTCGGTGTCCCCATCAATGATGATGGTGGTGAAGTGCCTTTATATGAGAACTTGTCAATATTCTCCAATCCTGGACGACCCACACTTAAAAATGTCGTAAGGGGAGATATTTGCCCGAAATAAAGTTCAGACAAACACACAATTATGTTCTATTTAACTGTAATGAGCTGAGACCTTTTATTAAGTAAGTAGATGTACTACCTAAACTTTATCAAGAGTGTACTATTTATATATTGTGGTATCATAAACTCATATAATTTGGAACAACCTTGTAGGCAACATCGACGATATTTACTGTCCAATAACTCACAGCTGATCGAATCTCAAATCTTTCAATTACAAGATGAACAATTTGCCACGTGGTTTAGAACACATGTAAGTCCTATCATAAACTCATTATCTCTTGCAATGTAACTGTACATCTATATTACAGAATGTCTGTTTATTTATTATTGTTGTATTTGATATACAAGGTTTATCAAATAGGAGGTAATGTTGCTATTTCACTATTTTTACTAAGATTGAGCCCTGAAAGAAAAGTCAAGTGCTATAACGGGTATTTTGTCAATAGATGTGTTTCATACTAAAGAATACGGACATGAAAGAAAGACATACAACAGTGGTGTTTGTATTAAAGGATCGACTTGTAGTAAGTTTGAAGTTGACTACTATGGGAAATTAGAAAAGGTCATCGAATTGCAATATCATAGCGAGCATAATAGAGTTTTTATTCAAATGCTATTGGTATGACATAATTGATAGAGGAATCAAAGTAAATCCTCACTATGGTCTCGTTGAAATCAACTCAAAAGCTGGACTCCGCAATGTAAACAATGTATTTGTTTTCGCAAAGCAATGCCAACAAGTTTATTACACATACACCCATTCCTTTAGAAAGGACTGATCAAGAGTTGATTGGTTATCAGTTTTAAAAACAAAACCTAGGGGTCTTGTCGTGGTTGTTCAGGATGAGAACGAACACATAAGTGTGATAAATAAAGTTTTTCAAGTTAGTGAGTTGGTTGAACCATATCGAGTTGCTCCTTTGATTGACTTAGAAGAAAATTTGAATTTTCGTGTTTTCGATGATAGTCTTGTTAATGTTGATGCAAAGGAGTTGAATGTTGTTTTGAGCTCTAGTGGACTAGCAAATGTCGATGAAGATGATGATAACCACATTGAAGAGTGCGATGGAGCTGATAACAATTCAATTGATGACAAAGAGGAAAATTCTGACTAAATATGATCAGAACATGAAAGTGTAAAGCCTTTTTTTATAATATAATATTATGGATGATATTTTGGAAAATGAAATATTTATTTTATAATTGTTTACTGTTGTTATTGTGTTGTGTGGTAAGATTGCAATTTAAGCGTTTGCGCATGAGGATAAATAGGCAATCCAAACAAAATATGTAAAAGTATGACACAAATACCAATGTCCAAACTGATGGAAACCGTCCTTAGTATTTTACCGAGAGTTACAAAATATTTACTGCATTTGTCACAAATACCGACGTCCATACTGACGGAAACCATTCGTCGGTATTTTACCAAGAATTGCAAAATATTTACTGTCCATGCCACAATCACCGACGTTGTTTCCGACAGACAGATCATCAGTATATCATCATAGAGGTGCGTGCAACTGTCAAGTGCTAGGTTGGTCGGTGCGAATATCGATGGAATCACCAATGGCCGCTGCAAATTCCAATGCGCGTGCTCTGACACCTCTATACTGACGAACGTGCTGACGGATTTCGAAAATTTTGGAGGGACTTTTAAAATTTTAATGTGAAATTCAAAATATACCGACTGAAATTTAATGCCACCACCATGAAAATATTATTCTAATTTCTTTTGGTAAAGCCGTCGGTAAAATTGTTGTATAAAACCCAGCTCCCCCTCTGTTGTTCATTTTTTTCTCCGTTCCTCATTTCATCCTCTCTTCTCCTCTCCTTTTGTGTTTGTGTTTGTTTTTGCAAGAATTGGTGCGAATTTTTAATGTTTTGATTGTAGTTTTCAACATATTAAAAGGTATGTATTCTCCTTTCTTTATCTTTGTATTTTTTTACTCTTTTTTTTTATTTTAGTTATGATTATTTTTTTTGTGTTTTTTGTTTTGTGTATTGTTCGTAGATAAAATCTTAAAATCAATACACTATTAAGGTAAACATTTTTCATTCCTAAAGTCTTTAGTTTTTTCTTTTTATTTGTTCAATTTATTTTATTGTTTGTATTGCCATAATAATTGAAAAAATTATTAAATTTGAATTGTTATTGTTGAATTTACCTTAAAAATGTTAATTGAAATATAAAATTAAATTTAATTATTTTATCTTAATTTTATTATATTATTGCTTGTTATGTTTTTTATTATTTCGATTAATTTTAATTGTTATTTATGAATTTGTATAGATGTTAAATTTCTATAGATGTTAGGTTGTATATAAGATTTTCCAATGGAGTCAAATGGTTTGTGGTTATTGTAAATATTTGCAGGTTTGAAAAAACTGTGAGTAATCTCCAGTATAGGGGAGGTGTTGCTGATTTTTTTTAAAATAATCGAATTTAATTATGTAATTATTCGTATAAATTTATATAAATGTGTAGAATGAAATTAACAGCATGTCGTCAGCAGACGGTTCTTTTAGCAACGAGGATGACTTATCCTTAGGTGCTGATCAAGAAGAGGCATATGCACCAACTTGTGATGCTGCCTCTTCTAGCGCGGTTTCACAGCGGGGTCAATTCATCCGCAAGTACCAGGCACATTGGAAGAATGACCTTTCAATGTTAGTTTGTTTATGTTTTAGTTTTTTTATATATACCTATAACATAATTTATTAACAACTAATTAAAATTTTATTAATTTAATTTAATTTCAGGTTCACAAACATTGAGGCTACTCGGACAATAACATCGGTGTTTAAATTGTCGATGGGGATTCCATTATTTCAATGGAGTCAGGTTTCCAGGCATCCTGAGTGGAGACCTAATATCGATGCATGGTTTCGATGATTTCAGGTAGGTGTTAACTTCTAATTTCCAGCTTATTTTTAATAAATTATTTTTATAATTTTATATCTTGTACTATTTTTATTTTAAATGAATTATTTATACATAACACAAATTTGAGTGAGATAGTGCGAATAACAATGTTGTGAGGAGGGTATGGGAGAATCACGTGGCAACTAGGTAACATCGAAAATAATATAATTTTTTGTTTTATAATTTTATATTTTAAATTCTAATTTGTTACTATGGAAGTAGGTTGCGTGATTTTTGATATGACACAAAAAAAAGCAAAAAGATATGCGAGAGATAACGGTCTAAAAGGCTGGAATGAGGTGGCGGTTTGGCGGGAATTCAAACCGTCATTCATCTCTTGGGATATATAGACGTAATATATTGAGCACGTGACATCTGAGTGGTTTGCACGACGCTCACAGTTTGATGTCGACAATCGGAACCGACAAATTCATGGTTCGATGACCATGCACACCGACAGCTCCATTCCGTTCAGTGTACATGCGACGCAGATAGTAAGATTAATTTAAATGAAATATATCGTTAATTAATTTGTTGTTACTTATAAATATATTTAACTTGCAACAATTTTTTTCTTACAAGCTACGTCTTTTGGATGTGAGCTGAGCCCAATGGAGTTGTTTGTCAAAACGCACGTGCGGAGTGAAGACTGCCCAAAGGGGGTGCAACAGTTCGTGGACAACCATGCTCAACACTTCGTGGTATGTTCGTTCAATTATTTAATTTCATAAGTTATTATTTTCTTGAATTGAATATGATGATTTTTTTTAAAATTTTCAGGAGACCTATAATAGCTAGTTGGGGGAGAGATATGAGGACGATCCTTCGACCCATCCGGGTTTTGATCCGGATTTATGGATGGAGGTAGGATCATCTGGTGAACCCAATAAAAATCGGGTCTATGGACTCTCCAACACTACGGCCGAAAACTTGCGGGCGGCCTAGAGTGTCTCAACCGTTGGGAGCTCTCCATTAGTATCGAGCACCCAGTCTGAGGAGTTCATGACCTTGAAACAACAATATGAACGACTCT
>Ga0325411_1004724_pt1 | contig 15235 bp, 9 predicted proteins | sample PopdelMetagenome_13_FD_206181 | JGI IMG/M metagenome (GOLD analysis project Ga0325411, IMG submission 206181) | Populus deltoides microbial communities from Bellville, Georgia, United States - Xylem-PdIQD-R4 | ecosystem: Host-associated > Plants > Phyllosphere > Stem > Wood/Secondary xylem... | reverse complement strand
GTGGTTCGCAATGCTAGTGGATTGTGCCTTCGTCATGAAACACTGTAGCTCAAATCAAGAAAATTGGATTGTAGGCAAGAAAATGGACCAAGTGAATGAATGATTTTTTAACAGTATTATTAAACTTTACCAAGTGAATTAATTTTAAAGCCTCCTAACTCGGTTGTTTGTCTAGCTCGAGTTTCCAATTAAACAACGTTGTAGCTAGGTCAATTTAAATTAATCGATTTTATAAATTCAAATGCAACATTAATGATTAGTAAAAACATAACTTAGTTTTTAAAAAACTTCAAGATGATAATTTTTAAAAACAGTATCGAGACAATGATAGATTATATCGACATCAACCCCCCGCGACTTAGGTCATGAATTACATTGGGTTTAATAGTTTTTTTATAAATCATTTTTATTTAATTAAATGATAAAAATAGATGCTCATAACAAAATTAAAAAAGAAAAAGAAAAAGAAAAAGCAAAACACCGTGGATTACTATTGTAATCCACAATGCAATTGGTGTAAATGAACAGTGATTTCCTCACATCCTTTAATTTTTGTTGTTTTGTAAAGTTTAATAGTATGATTTTTCATTAAAACTATTTTTAAAAACTTATATGAGAAAAAACATAGACTATAAGAAAATCAAGTTCAATTAAACAAAAATTAAACACCCCGCCAAACATATAAACCATGACAACCCGGGTTACCTTCACAAATATGCAAACCACGCTGACCTCATTAAAAGAAAAATAAAAAAAAATAAATTATAAAGTTAAATTATCAACCATTCAAATATTAAAAAATAGATTATAAAAAATTTAAGTTCAATAAAAAAAAATTAGACACCCCACCAAACATATAAATCAAGACAACTCGGGTTACCTTCACAGATATGCAAACCACGCTGACTTCATTGAAATACAAAATAAAAGTAAATAAATTACAAAGTTATACTATCAATCATCCCAATATTAAAAAATAAAATTGATAAAAATAATTTAAAAAAAACCATAACAAAAAAATAAACAAAAGGAAAAAGAAAAAAGGAAACCATGTGTTCAAGGAACACAAACAAGATAAAAAAAAAAAAAGCCAATGTGGAGAAACACCGTAGCAATCCACAAATGTTTTGTGAAGAAAGCTATCGTGCTTTCCCAACATGCTTTAGTTGTTGTTAATTTTTATATTGGGTTATATATTATTATACAAAACATTAAAAGACATGAGAAAAATATTGTTCTTTACGCCACTACTCACACAAAGATAAATTATCATGGATTGCTACAATAATTTGTTCTCTCTCTGTTTTTTTTTTTTCATTCATATTTTTCAATCACACTCTTATAGGCCCAAATTGACGACCAATTAAAACATATTTACTGGTGAAGAGCAAGATTCAAATAAAGGGGACCAAACTAAAAAAGAGAGGTAAAAAGGGGTTGCTGTTTTAAACTTAGGGTGAAATGTTCACTTTGGTCCGTAAACTTATCAAATTATAAACTTTTGGTCTCTCAAAACTTATGCAATTTAGTTTTGGCCCTGAACTTTATTTTCCTTATTTTTTGTTCCTAATTTGAGAGAGGAGAAAGAAAGTCTCGGTTGACACCAATGTCATCCATGAAAAAAGATGATTTTAGTATCAATAAGTTCCTTTTAACGAGAAGAGTTATCCTAGGTGTTATTTATCCTTAACCTTACCTGAGATAGTATATTTGAGTTAGGAAATAATTTCGGTTTCGAGTTGATTGTGGGTTTTTAGGCCAATGTTTATGTTGTTTTAGGCCATGTATATATTTTTCAAGGTGTTTAAGGTTGTTTTTGGTATTTTCAGGTCAAAATATGGTTGAGAATAAATTTTTATGGTTTGAAATATCATAGCCCCGACCTTTCAGCAGTAAGAGGTCATGTAGACAAGGTAAGCGATGCATTGCCTACTATTTTTTTTTTCAAAAAATTAAGAAGTGGACAATAGGTCGTTTGCCTTATAAGAAAAAAAAAGACATGGGTGCGTGGGCTCTCTACACCTGCGTGCTTGGGCTAACCACGCCGAAGCGCTTAAGCCTTTTTTCTTTTTTCTTTTATTGGTTTTTTTTTCTTCAATTTGATCCATCAAAATTGGACCTTTTATTGATTTTTCTTGCTTATTTTTTTTCTTTCAATTTTATTGTTAAATAATTTATTGATTATTGATTACACAATGTAATTTGTTTTGGTTTGATATTTTTATTATTTATCGAAATATTAAACAAATGCCTCAATATTTGATTAGTTCTTAATTTTGCAGGTGTCTATTTTAGATTTAAAAAATTATATAAAAAAATATGTTGAACCCAATTGAGCCCATAAACTAGGTCACGAGTTTGGATAGTTAACTTTAGTTGGTTAGAAATCTTGCTTTATATTTTTTTAGGTCGTATAAATAGTTATTTATTTATTTAATTAAATGGATGCATAAATTTTTTAATTCAAGATTGAGATTTTGTTTATGTTAAAAAAATATATAAAAAATAATGTCATATTAAAAAAAAAATTTAATCCATAACAAAAGAGAATCAAATAACTAATTTTGTAGTTACGAGAAAGTAGAACTCCTGGATACATATTTTTTTTTAACAAATAATGATACTATCACATGAAATTTTAAGCATGTACTTTAATTGTTTTTTTTGTTTAATGTCATGTTTTGTCCCGGTTTTTTTATTTTTCATGAGTTTTTCCCTAATACCAAATCTTATATGGATTTTTCCTTTATGTTGTAGGTTTCATTAAGGATTATACTTTTATTATGCTTTTATTCATCATCTCACAAATATTTTTTTTTAGTTATTTATTTATTTATTAAAATTTATGTTTTTTTCCCATCATTTCATTATGTCTTTTTTTAGATTGAGTTTTTTTTTTCTAGTTTCATGCTTCAACAATGAGTTTATTAGAAATTTGGGTTTATAATTTATTTTAATTGGGTCATCTTAGTTTCATAACCCGAGTTTAACAGGTTAACTTGGGTTGATTTAAATTATTTTTTTTAATCTCATCATTCAACACTGAATTTATTAGAAATTGAGCTTCACAATTTGTTTTGATTTACTTTTTATGAGTTATGATGATCTTATAATTTGGTATGAAAATTGGGAGGGTAACTCGGATTGACCCGAATCAATTCAATACATTGTTGTCTCGATATTTATAAAAAAATATCATCTTGAATATTTATTTTGAGTTAAACTATGTTTTCACTGATTATCCAAGTTGTCTTTGAACCTGTCAAGGCGATCAAGTCATATCAGATTAATCCCTTATTATTTAATTTTTTTCTTTTAAAAAAATATTAGAAACACCTAATTTTTTTATTAAAAAAATATGATCCAATCAGAAATAATCTAAATCATTACTACAAATAGGTGAATAGGTGATGGGAAAAAAAAAAACTCTAGAGGTTACTGAATCATCTTATTTTTTTTATTATGTTGATTTTATTTTTTGGAGAGGGTGGGGAGTATTTCGTGTTGTTAAGTGCTTTTTGAAATTTATATTATATTTTAGAGGTGCTTTTAAAAAACAAAAGCTAAAAATTAAATTTTTAAGGTAAAAAAAAGAAGAAAAAGTATACACCTTGCTGCATGCTTTGAAAAAATCAAAGAGTAGACGACTCTTTAGTAAAAAAAAACCCAAGCAGTCTAAGCTTTTCTAAACACGTGGGCCTCGTGTCCATCGGCATCTAGCCTCTCTTTTATTAATTTTTTTTTAATCTCTTTCAATTAATTACATTTATCATATATTTTAATTTTGATAACTTTGTTTTTTTTATTTTTTAATTAACACGAGTGTTCGGGTTAATTTTTGTGTACCTTGACTAATTTTAGATGCTCTAAAATTAATGACCATATAAATTTTTAGTAACTCTAAAAGTTACGAGACTCAAACTAATTATTTTTAAAAAATAAATTTAAAATCTGATTAATTGAACTATACATTTATTTCCTGATAACTTTGTTTACGGGAGAGAAGAGGAAGAATTAAGGGGAGGATTTCTCTTAAGGAAAAACAATTAGTGGACTCAAAATGAAATGGAGTTAAGAAGTAGGGACAGCTTTAACCTAAAATTAGTGAGCTGTAGGTTGACTTTTCTGCGAATAGCGTCGGTGTTGAATGAGGACCATTGAATGCCCAGATTCAGATTCTTTTTTTTAGCACGTAGTGTAGTGTCGGTCGACAACTGGCACCTCTCAGACAACGATCTAATCAAGATCTAAGCGCACGCGCCTTTACTTGGGCGTGACGCTCTGTATAACCGGCACCGACTGTCTTCATGCTTGCTCCTTCGAATTTCGGGTCGGATTTAAAGGTATATGAATCCTATTATATTTTTTTAAATCATATTTCAAATCAGTATTTTTAAACCCGGCCTGGTAATTAATCCGGCACAAAACTTAGATTACGGGTTTAAACTGGATCATTCAGGTCAATCTTAATTTTTTTTATAAATCAAAACGACATTGTTTTGGTAAAAAATAAAAAATAGTCGATGGGTTGCAATCGTGTTTTTAACTGGGTCTTACCGGGTCAACCACCTGGGTCAACTAGGTTTTTAACTACCTTTATTTTTTACAAACCCGGCTCGGTTTCAGCTCCGGATCAACTACGTCCCAGGTTGATCTGTCAGGCCGGGTCGGGTTTTAAAACTATGTTTCAAATCTTATAATTAATCAAAACTGATAATTTATATTACTTGAGATGAGAAAATTAATGGATAGGGATTAAGTAATTTTCACTTTTAACACAAAATTTATTTATTTTTTTATAAAAAAATGAATTTATTATCGTATATAATATAATACAAATAATTTAAACAACTAATCAATTCATCCAAAATTTACTGTCCATACGGCACAATTTCTCCTCTTTTTTTCACGAATTTAAAATCTTATAAAAATCAAAACTTAATCCTCAATTTCTAACATAGATTTGTTTTTTTCTTCACTTGGATTTCACTTAAATTTCAAGTTGTATATCAATTTCTTTTTTTTTAAATCCTAAGAAAAACCCAAATTAATTATCATCAATTAATGTTTATAAAACACTAATTAAGTGAGGATTACTTCTTTTTTTACCCTCCTTCATTATGAAACATGTGCCGGAAGAAAGGAAGGCTATTGGAATTATGAAGTGATGGTGAAAGCTTTTCAACAACATTTAATGAGGATGTTGATGTTAGTCTTAAAAAACAATACAAGCAGTTACAACTACAGATATCAACTACTCTCCTACTAACCATGATTCTCTTAAGAAATGCGATTAAGTAACAAACAACTGAACAACTGTAATTTATAGCTAACTTCTAATTCTTGTTTAAAGACCTTTTTTTTCTTAAGATTATAGTTTTGAAACCCGGTCTGGCTGGTCGACCCGGGACCCGGCCAACCAGTTTGGCTTGTTTTTTTCGGTTTGGGTTCGGTTCAGTTCAGTTTTTTCAGTTTTAGGCTTATAAAACCGAACTGAACCGGTTGGTTTTTTCAAAATTTTAATCGATTTAATCAGGTTTTTTTCACGATTCGGTTTTTTCATTTTTTATTTTTGATTTTCTTTATTTTTTAGTTTTTTTACTCACCCCTTACAGTTATAAAATGCTTTTTCTTTCCATTGGAAACAAGATGAGTAGGTATACAAATGTCACGGTGGATCGATCACTTTAATTGGAAATGCTCCCATTATCTTCCTTTATGGGAATGACTCACGGTGCTTATCGTTCAAATTGATTCAAGAATATGTTAAAAGAATACGAATAGATTTAAAACAACAATTATATTACTAAATGATGTAATATACACGCTCAAAAGTTGAGCATGTAGAATAAAAAATCTCTAATTATTGCAGTCTCTACCTAAAAAAGTCCAACAGGTGAGCTTATCGTCCAAATTCAATCCTTTTTTGGTGCTTTCGTGGGCCATCTTAACTTGTTATTTGACAAATCTTAGTCTTCTAATCACAATCAACATTAGGTGTCTGCGCACCCAACTTGGCAGGAAATGGAGCTCTACCAAACAAGACGTGAAAAACAAACAGCTTCAGTAGGCGAAGACTACAGAAAAATCACCACGAACCCTAATTCAGTCGTAGATTTTGCGTGGTTGGTGAGCTTTGGTAATGTTCCTTTCACCACCAACCATTGATGGCTACATTTTACTACCCTCCCTTTTCTGTTTCCTCCTTTTCAAGACATTCTCAACCACTAAAGCGCCTAAATTAAGTTAACCCTAGCGTCATACATATATTATATAGTTTAAGCCTCTCATGTGTTCCATGTTTATTATTCAATTTAGTGACGAATAAGCCGTATAGTAAAGCCATCGGCTCCTTCTAACCCCTGGGATTTGCCAGTTATCCTTCTACATTTGCCAGGGTTTTTTTTTATGGCATTGTAATTAACACCACACCACACCACACCACGGCCTCATGGCTCTATCACCTTGCAAAATCACAGCAGACACCGCTGCATGCTTTTGAGTTTAGTTTCGTGTTGCTTGCACTTGTGGGTTCTTCTCCATGGACCGGTCCCAAGTCATGATTCCATCAGTGTCCATGGCCATCTCCTTCGGCTATGATTTACGAAGCAAAGCAGCAATGGATCTATGCACATGGAGGGTTGTCCAGATGTGTCCTTCAAAGCATGTGACTATTTTGTTATTTATGGTTACCCGCTTCACTGCTCTAGGGTTTTCAGACTGTACAAATCTGTTTTTTTTTTTTTTGCCTTATAATACTTATATTTGATTCAACAAAAATAAATAATTTCTCTCAAAATTCCTGTTTTTCACATCCGGTCGATGATTACTTGGACCGTATTCAACCTAATTGTTTTATTTAATATTTTTGATAAAATGATTTTTCTTTTAAAGAAAAAAGAAGTATGGTAAAAAAAAAAAAAAAAACATTGCGAGTAGAACTTTTATATTGGGTTCAGTTGTGGACCGAGATGATTTTGATTCAAGCCTGTAGGGTTACAAGCATCTATGGGCTTATAAAGCCTTTATTGGAGGACTCCTGAAGCTTTATTCTATTCAAGCCCAATTGGATTTATTTTTTTTTTCATTTTTTTATCCGCTCTCTTTGCAAACTGCTGGCCATGCACATTGATTAATATTAACAAAAGATTAATTAATTTAAAAAATACTGTTTATCCACCGTTCACTGGAACAGTAATGTAATTAAAGTTTTGCCTCTCACGGGCTATTATTGAAAACATTAAGATCTTTTCACAGCAAATATTAATTATTACTGAATTAATGAGGAATAAATAAGGTTTATTTTTCTTTTCAATTGTAGTAAAACAATAAAAATATTATTGAAATAAAAAAAAACCTAAAACATATAAGATTTATTATTTTTACCAAAAAATCCAAATTTGTTCCTCATTCATTTTATTTTTCTTTGTTTTTGTTAAAGTTATTTTTCTTTTTAATTTCACCATTCAATCAATTTTTATGCTAATTTTGACCCTCATTCTTTTGATTTTGTGGATCCTTCAATAAAATATAATATTTATTTTGTATTTTAATTTTGATCATTATTCTTTTAATTGATTTTTTTTAATTTTGAATCCTTTTGTATAATTAAAATTCTTTTTTCAATTTTATCTTTCAATATTTGATTGATTGAAAATTAAACTTCATAATTTTTTTGGATAGGGTGCTTCGAAATCTAATAACCCAGGTCACGAGTTTAAAAAGTTAATACATGTTAATAATTTTTTTAAATGGGCTTTATATTTTTTTGATTGGTTATTCTAATCTCATGATTTGGGTCATGAGTTTGACAAAATATCCCGAGTTGACTCGACCCTAAATATCAAGGTTATAAGTTTGTTATATTAACTTAAGTGACCATGACTGATTATTTTAGGTCTTTTTTTTACCTCATCCCCCCTATTTAATTAATGGGATGCAAATTGAGCTATATCGTTTGTCTTATTTTGATAAAATATTTTTCCCCAGGTTATCGTGATTATTTTTTAAAATTTGATCTATGTGTTATCATTGTTTATTTTTATTGTTTAATTTAAATAAAACCAACTTATTCGATCTAATTAGATCTATGATCCAAGTACTAAGTTTTTTTTTTTTAAATTCTTTCGACACTTAAATATTATTTTTTTTCACGGAAGAAAAAATAATCCAACCCTGTGCTGAAATGTGAAAACCAAGGCTAGTATCATTATAAATAAAATCTATGACTGGAAAAAAATATAAAAATATTTTCACCTTATCATCTTTTTCTTCAAAGTAGATTCCATGGAGAAACATTAATTACTCTCTGATAATTATAAATTTTCTTGTAATTTACAGTTAACTTGGTTTAATTAAATTTTTATTTTAATTTTTTTAGTTTTGCCTAATGAATTGTTTTATAATTCGGGTAGGCTTCGAGCAAACTCTTTTTATTTTTTTAATTATTTTTTATTGATTTATTTTTTATTGTTTTATTTTTTAATTATATTATTTAAATTACAAATTAAATCCAATTTTTTTATTAGTACTTTTTTATATTGAAAATTGTTTTTTGCCGGGTCCCTCAAATCAATCTAGTAACTCTCTAAGCCTGCTTGGGAAGCATAGCAATGCTGAATCCCTCAATGTCTCAAAAGCCCATTCTACCCTCACACATTGAGAATTTTATGGTGTTCGGTATAATTTACCCAGGTGCATTACAAGAACATTCAACTGGTGAAAGTAGCTCGTCTTAAAATGATAGCTTCGACTCTTATTATATTCCTTCATCTTTATATCACATGTCTGTATTTTTTCAGAATTCATATAAATTCTCATTTTTACCGAATCCCCACATTCTAAGCTTTGAAGGCTTTCTAAGTCCGACACTTGAACAAATATTATTAAGATTTCTTTCAATACAAAAGATTTTGTTCGAGGTTTCTTGACCACCGGTTGATCCTCTAAGGGTCAGAAGATGGTTCTACTGTTACCCAATTTTCCAGTAGATGAAGGACTTTCAGATCATTTGAGGCTATTTCCTCGTAGCAAAACCCATTTTCATTTAGCTATAAAGAAAACTAGGCGAGGAGAAAATAATGGTTAGGACTGTCAGATTGCAGGTGAGAGACAAATCAAACTAAGTGATACAAATCGCTTGGACAGAGCCACAGGCTCTTGATACAATGTTCTTATTAAGGTACTGCACTTGGGCAAAAGGTCATAACACAGAGTACAGAAAGTGAATATCACCTTAATTTCCTTAACAAAGCTTGTGCTAGCGTTAATGTATGTATAAATTTATACCTTGGTAATAGAAATGAACATATGTGAATGAGTCTACAACTTCTTCCACAAATCTTTAAACCCCCAAGATGAAAACGAATGCTATTTGTGCTCATATCCCAATCCATGCTATACCTAAACCACGGCTAATGGCATTGCCCGATCAAAGCTACCACGCAATGTTCTTGCCCTTAATGGTCTCTTCTTCATTGGTTTGGTCTCCACCTCTTTCGCTGCCATGCCATTCCTGAAAGGAGAGTGTAAAGCCGGAACCACCAATTGTGTGACGCCGTCTTTAGCTGCTCCACCATGAATGAGCACTCTGGTGATGCCCACATAGTGCAAAGACTCAGCAATCTGTAAGGCAGTAACACCCTTATTAGTCCGTGCTTCAACGTCCGCCCCTTTCTTAACCAACAACTCAATCACATCTGCATGACCAGACTCCACAGCACAATGCAATGCAGTGTAACCATCTTCATCCTTTGCATCAACATCAATTCCCTTTTCAATCAAAACCCGCACAGCATCGGTTTTTCCTTTAAATGCAGCTCTATGCAACGCAGTCCATCCGTGTTGGTCACGGCCATTGATTGCTGCCCCGTTTTCAATCAACCTGTTGATGGTCCTCACCTCTCCCTTGCGTGCAGCTATGCATAAACTGTCACCCAATTTCAAGGCATCAAAAAGGCGAGCGTGGCCATGTTCTGCAGCAATATCATAGGCAATCTTGCCGTTCTTATTGCGGATGTCTTTATTGGCACCTTTATGTAACAGCAGCTTGACCATATTCTCATCTCCCAATCCTGCAGCTATGTGCAGGGGTGTATCACCATCTCCATTATTGCGAATATCAGCTTTTGCTCCACTAGCTAACAAAAGGCGTGCGCAATCGCGTCTCCGCTCCTCGACAGCAAGATGCAAGGCGGTATTTCCATCCTTAGTGAGAGCGTTGACATTGGCTCCTTTAAGTAAAAGAAGCCTTAGCACCTCCAAATGGCCCCCTCCAGCTGCAAGGTGGATCGGACCCCAAGTTGAGGACTGTGATCTTTCTGTGCTGGCTCGACGAGCTAATAAAAGCTCAACAATCAAAGCCTCACCAGATCTTGCAGCTGCCTCAAGTGGACTATACCCTGATTGGCTTTGAAACTCCACATCCGGCTCAAATTCAAGAAGTAACTGTACAATGTCTGCTCGGCTTTGGGAGATGGCTAAATGAAGTAATGTTTTCCCATGAAAATCAACCGCATCAGCTGGATTCCATGCCGGGTCACTATGCTCAAGTACTTCTCTGATCTCATCCATTAAGCCATCCATAACTAGCTGAGCAAGAATTGGCGACCCAACAAACATGACCTTGATGCCACTATCTATGAACACCTGTTTTTTCCTGGTTGTGAACCAGTCAATAGGAACTGCATCCATACTTGATGTAGCATCTTTGATTGCTGCGCCAGGAACCACCACGCTATGCAAAAGAAACGAGTCCTCACAGTGAGGAAATGTCTCTGGAAGAAGAGAACCTGGAGAGAGATGATATGTGATCTCTATAGTTAGTGTTGCCAGAGGAGATATGATTCCTGACTGTGGCTTGATCGTGTACCGAGTCTTGTTCAAGGCCTGGATCCTGAAGGCCACCGGCATAGTGTACATAACATTGCGGAGAGTGAGTTCACCATAGCATTTCTGTCCAGGTTCAATTCTGATAGATACAAGATTCGACGGCTCCAAACCAATAAGCCTATCCATTTCTCTTCCACTGAGCCAAGTGACCTACCTGGCTATTACTGTACAGGCAATCTCGATATGCTCCGAATGGATTCTTGAAGTCTCTGTTTTACTCTACAGGTTCTTTCACTGTGATTCTTGATGGGTATACTAGGGAAAGATAAAACCCATGAAGAGAGGAATTGGAGGAGGAGGTTGGATTGGAGTATTTTTAAGGTAAGAGGAGGAAAGAGGAGAGCCGGCTCTCATGAGAGAGTGCCAACTGGTGGTGTTAAAAACAATGAAGACTTGTTCCATTCCCTGTCTTGACTATATAAATCCTAGGCATAGCTGTATGAAATTAAAGAAACACAGGAAATTATTCGGAATTAATCTCTGCAAGTCACTTTCAATGATGCTCTGTATTATGCATCCAAGGACTAATATTTTATTGTTGCAATGGAGTTTACTCCAAAATAAATCATTACAAAACGGTATCTTTGCAGATAAGCTACTGTTCATGGAGAATATATGAACTGATGTGAACACATGAGCTCTTTGAAGATGCCTGTGGCCTTAACAAAACAATAATGGAGCTTTTCACCTCCGCGTGTGCTAGAAGGAAGGAAGGCCATTTTACTTGGCCAACCAAGTTGATAGGCCATTATTGCATTCTGGTCATCTACTCGTCGTCGGTCTTGTTTTATTTTCTTAATAGGATAGTACAGGTGTTAGAGTTGTAAGTATAGTTATTAAACCCGGTCCGGGGTTGATCTGGCCAAGAAGCCGGGTCCCAGGTTTTAGAGGTCAACCCGGGTCAACTCGGATTAACCCGGAAAAATTAAAAAAAATAAAGTTTTAATATTTCATATGAAAAAATCCATGTAAATATAGATTATACATATTATGAAGTTTAAAAGAATATTTTAAAAAGTTTTTTATCCCACACTAAAAAGATATTATGTTAAGCTTTTAAGTTAAAGTATTTAAACTAAAATTTTTTTTATCCCACATTGAAAAATTATGACTTTTTTCTTGGGAACATAGATTATATATACCAATATGTTTCAAATCCCACATTTTAAAAAAAAACCGGGTCTCGTTCGGGTTCGCCCGGGTCCCGGGTCGACCCACCGGGTCGCCCGGGTTTGGCCGGGTTGTTGTCACAGCCGGTCTTTTGTTAAACCTGGATAGGTCCAGCCACCAAGTCGACCCACCGGGCCAGATTTAATAACTATGATTGTAAGTAAAGATTGTTTATTTTATTTAAAAATATATTAAAATAATATTTTTTAAGATAAAAAATAATTATAATTGGCTTTGGTTTTACAATCAAACAAACCAGATGAGACAAGCTAGATACAGCTTATGTGTACTTGTGATTGACATGTGGAGTTTATTTTGTGTAGTATTCATTATAGTAAGCGAATGAAGTTACTTTCCAACTCTTTTAAATTATCATTTAATTTTTTCATGGTTTTCAAATAATATTATGGGTTTTTATTGGAATGTTAACAGTATTTTTTTAATTATTATGTGATTAATATGCCAAAAAAAAAACTCTTGAATATTTAATGAAAATAACATTTTTTTCTTTAAACTTTTTAATAGATTTTTTACATTATTTTATCAAATCTATTATTTTTTTCTTTAACCACATGCAAAATATTGAAATATTATTTTAATATTTTTATTTTAAAACTTGTTTACAAGATCATTATAGATTTTTATTTAAAAAGCAATGCTTAACTTTCATTAAAATAATAAGGAGATGCAGAAATAAGGAAATGAAGTTTGGATTGAAGAAAAATATTTTTTCTCAATAATTTTATTTGTCTTTCATGTAAATATCTATTTTTATAATCATTTAACCTAATTTAGACCAGAATGTTGTGGTTTTAATTTTTTTATATAAAAAAATCAAATTGAGTTTTGGACGAGATGACCGAGTTATGGGTGTATCTACAGGTTAGCCAAGCGATACTGGGTCAATTCCCACTTGATTTACTTTAAAACCCATCTTAACCTAGAGGTTAGGTTAATGAGTCATCGGGCTGACCCGTTAGGCTCTACAAGGTTTAATAATATTAGATTATTGACATGTGCTATGCTACGATTCGATTCAATTTTCTTTAGCATAAAAAAAAATCTAGGTGTTGCTAATGTTTTTTCTAGTAGAATGTTGTTTTTTTAAAACCGTCCTGGGATTGATCTGATATGACTTGGTAGACTTGGCGAGCCCAAAGGTAACCCAAACAATCGATAAAAATATAATTTGAATCAAAATAAATATTAAAATGATATTTCTTATAAATATTGAGATGACAACAAATTTGATTAATTTCAATCAACTCGGGTTAACCTGCCAATCCACATGTCTGGTCATAAGACCTTAATAACCTTATAGAAAACAAATCAAAAGAAATTATGAAACTCAATTTCAATAAACCAAATGTTAAATGATGTCATTGAAAAAATTTCAATTAAAATCAATTAAAAAAATACTAAAACAAACAACCCATGTCAAACTTGATTAACTTGACAACCTGTTACGAGACTGAAATAATCGAATATAAATAAAATTAAAATAAATTATAAATTTCAATCCTTAATCAACCTAGTGTGGAAAGATAATATTGAAAAAATAAATTGATTAAAATGGACATAAAAAATTATTCGAGTCAATCCAGGTTAACCCACTAAACTTGTGACCTGAGTCATGAGACATAGATAACTTCATAGAAAATAAACTAAAATAAATCACGAAGCCTAATTCTCAATCAATTCAGTATTGAACGATGAATTTGAGAAAACAAAGTCAATTAGAAACAGAAAAAAATGGAGTCAATAGAGTTAACTCACTAAACTCATGGTCTGCGTCATGAAACTGAGATAACCTCGTAAAAAATAAATTGAAAAAAGTCATGAATTTCAATCTTCAATAAACCTAATGTTGAAAGATACAATTGAAATAAAAAAAACATAGATTAAAAAAAAAAAACACTATTTCAGTAAATAGTATTTTATGAGGAGAGGTAAGGTGAAATCCTGGATAACCCAATACAAAGAAAATTGAAACAAATTATGAAGCTCAATTTCTAATCAATCCAATGTTGAAAGATGAAATTGTACAAAAAAATTGATTATAAAAATAACACAAAAAACGATTTGAGTCAATTCGCCAAACTTGTAATTAAAGTCATAAGACGAAGACAACCTCATATATAGAAAGCAAACCGAAATAGATCACAAAGCCTAATTCCCAATCAACTCAATGTTGAAGAATGAATATGAGGAAAAAAAAGTCAATTAGAAAAGGAAAAAGAGATTCAAGTCAACTGAGTTAACTTGTTAAACTCGTGATTCGAATCATGAGACTTGAATAATCTCATAAAAAGTAAATTAAAAACAATTATGAAGCTTAATCCTCAATAAACTCAATGTTAAAGAATGCAATTGAAATTGAAATAAAAAAACATAGATTAGAAAAAAATATTCCAGCGAGTAGTATTTTGTAAAGAGAGGTACAATGAAATCTTCTTTAATTCGGATAATGAGATTATGATAATTTTATAATAAAAATAAATTGAAAAAAAACTCAATTTCTAATAAATTTAATATTGAAAGATGTAATTGAAATTGAAAATAAAAACATACTTTAAAAAATAATGAATAATAGGGGTAAAAAATAATGAATAATAGGGTGGGGGGGCACTGACTAGTACATTCCAATTTCAATCCTCCATGCATCAGGTTTACCATCAGGTTTACTGTCTCTTCTCTGTTTTGGTTTTTGCCCTTTTATCTCCCATGTTTCTTTGGTATCCTCCAAGAAAACCTCTAGCTCTCCACTCAGTGTAAAATGTCAATGAATTCTTAACAGTGATACTTTCGAAATCAGACTAAATTATGAAATCTAATTGAGATTTTGTTTTACAACAGCTTGGCATATTCTCTATCTATCTATATATATATATATATATATATATATAGACACACACACACACTCAAGTAAGGTCACAGAAAGTCCAAAGAGGTTTCTTGTGGGGAAAAAAAGAATGGAATTTGGGAATTACAAGAGACATTAAAAACAGCAGCGAGTCATGCAAGACAAACAAAATCCCATAAGGATTATGAAATGATAAAATGCTCTTTGTTTAGACTCTGAATCCTTTCTTATTTATTCCACGACAAGAGATGGCTTTATATATAGCCTTTACATCAAAACTGAAAGCCTAAAAATACTGAAACAAAATGAGCA
>Ga0325411_1004723_pt1 | contig 15236 bp, 7 predicted proteins | sample PopdelMetagenome_13_FD_206181 | JGI IMG/M metagenome (GOLD analysis project Ga0325411, IMG submission 206181) | Populus deltoides microbial communities from Bellville, Georgia, United States - Xylem-PdIQD-R4 | ecosystem: Host-associated > Plants > Phyllosphere > Stem > Wood/Secondary xylem... | reverse complement strand
ATGCGGGTCCTTCATGCGCATCAAGAAAAGCACTTGAGCAGCCTTGTGAAGAGAATATTTCAAATGCTCGCTGGTTAGTTCCGGTTCAATGTCCTTTGCTTCGAGTATAAATCCAACATTCAACACTCGATACATGCTTTCTGGTATTTTGCCCTATAAAAAAAAAAAAGACAATGGAGGCATTATTCTATGCAAGAATGATTCAAATCAAAGCAAGCTTCTATTATTATTTTTTTCCACTTTGGAAAAACAAAGGCACCCATTACATATTCTGCTTAAAAAATATACTAGTAAATTATTCATTCTACTCTATTATATATCATACGTGTTGAGGAATAATTTCAATTAAAAATTTTAATTTTTTATATGAGTTATAAAGATATGTTTTGTATTATTATTTAATACATTCTCTCGAGTAAAAGTTTTTTGGATTACATGCTTGTACTATGTTGTACTTTCAATTAATTTTAATTAGAAAATATAATAAAAATGATGAAATTTAAACTTGTTATTATTTAGTTATTAATACTCTAATATTCTGTAAAAAATTATTTTAATTCAAAAATTAAATTATTAAATAAGATTTAAAATATAATTTATATCGCTATGTACCGATATAAATTAATCATATTGGAAGTGCATGGTAGGAGTTTTTAAATTCTTATTTGTGATAACAATAATAAAAAGCATTAAAAGCTTCTTTTTCCAACAGCCAGGCATGAGTAATGAGTATTCTATGTATTAAACTCAAAAACAAAGTCTTGATTAAACAAGTTTGAGCGAATCCTAATCAGCCTTTTATGATTGGTTTACGGGTTTATTATGCTCACACGTGTCATGTGAGTAGATGTATACTAGTTCTGGTGATCGCAATTCATCGTGGGGCAGATTATTAATTAAGAATAGCTCAGTATTTTAATGTATAAATTTACAGTGAAACGATCAGTAGTCTTTAATTTTTTATTTTTTTTTTTCATTTTTTTTTTCTGTTTTTCTTTTTTTGGTTTTCTTTGCCTTTATAGGGTTTTTTTTTTGCTTTTTTTAATGAATTTCTTTTGTTTAATTTCTTTTTGTTAATGTTAATTTTTTTTATTTCGTTATTATATTTTCATGACACGGATCCCGAGTTTGACGAGCTAATCTGAAATTTTTTTTTGCTTTTTTTTAATTAATAACATATACTAAAATTGTTCAGTGTTTTACTGTACAGTTCACAGTGAAACATTAAGTTATTTTTTTTTAAATATTTTTTTCTATTTTTTTTCTATTTTTTTCTGTTTTTCTATTTTTTTTCTTTTTTTTGGTTTTCTTTGCCTTTATGGGTTTTTTCTTTTTTGCTTTTTTTTGTGTTTTTTTAATGAATTTTTTTGTTTAATTTTTTTAGTTAATGTTAATTTTTTTTATTTAGTTATTAGATTTTCATGATACGGATCCCGAGTTTGACGAGTTAATTTGAAATTTTTTTTTAATTAATAACATATACTAAAACTGTTCAGTGTTTTACTGTGCAGTCCATAGTGAAACGCTAAACTATTTTTTTTTGTTTTTAATATTTTTTTCTATTTTTTTTTTGCTTTTTATACCTTTATAGGTTTTTTTTTTGGCTTTTTTTCTTTATGTTTTTTTTCTTTTAATGAATTTTTTTGTTTAATTTAGTTTGTTAATGTTAATGTTTTTTTTAGATACCAGACTTTCATAACACGGATCCCAGGTTTGGCGGGTTAACCTGGTTTAACGAGTTAACCCATAATTTTTTTCGCTTTTTTTAAAGTTTGATGAGTTAACCCGGAATTTGTTTTTTGCTTTTTTTCTTTTTAATTAATTTTTTCGTTTAGTTTAGTTTTTTAATGTTAAATTTCTTTCTATTTAATTATCAGACTTTCATGATAAATATCTCAGACTTGATGGGTTAACCCGTTAATTTTTTTTTCTATTTAGTTATCAAATTTTCATGACGTGAATCCCAAGTTTGACGGGTTAACTTGGTTTGAAGGGTTAACCCAGTTAATTTAGGTTCTTTTCTTTTTCTTCATTAATTTTTTTCTTCCTGTTGATTTTTTTTCTTTGTTTTTTTAATTAATCTATTTAATTATCATACTTTTATGACACGACCTTGCAGCCAGACCCACATTCAAGGCTCTTAGATCCGGTGTTGCAGCCAGACTCACTTAAACTTGAGTCATGTAAGTTTAATACTATTATTAATATTATAAATATTACTCTTGGGTCAAGCATTATAGCTGAACCAAAGGCTTTTGGGCATATCTTTGCAGAAAGACATAACACTCTTATATCTTACTTTTTTTTGATGTTTTTTATGCAAGAAAAAAAATTTAACCCGTGGCATGTGCCTTTATTTTTTTTTTCTTTTTCCTTTTAAGCCTTTTACTGTGGATTGCATAGTACAGTCCATAGTGAAAAAGCTGATGTCTTTAGTTTTTTTTTTGTCTTTTTTAATTAATTTTTTTGAATTTAATTTTTGGATATAAAATTTTTTCTATTTAATTATCAGACTTTCATGACATGGATCCCAGGTTTGACGGGTTAACTCAGTTTATTCAGATTTTTTTCTTTTTCTTCACTAGTTTTTTTCTTCTTGAAGGTTTTTTTTTCTCTTTGCTTTTTCCTTTTTAATTAATATTTTTTAAAAATTTTATATCATTAATAATAAATCTTTTTTCTATTTAGTTATCGCACTTTCATGACACGAATTCCATGTTTGACAAGTTAACCTGATTTGGCAGGTTAACCCCGTTGATTCAGATTTTTTTTTTTCTCATTAGTTTTGTTCTTCCGATTTCATCTTTTAATATTGTATGCAGTCCACAGTGAAAAGGCTGAAACCTTTAGTTTTTTTTTTTGCTTTTTTTATATCTTTCAGTGCAGTCTACAGTGAAAAAGTTGATGTCTTCTTTTTTTTCTTTTTAATTAATTTTTTTATTTAGTTTGTTGATATTAAATTTTTTTTCTATTTAGTTATCAGACTTTCATGACACGGATTTCAGGTTTGACGGGTTAACTCAGTTAATTTAGATTTTTTTTCTTTTTCTTTGTTAGATTTTTTCTTCTTATAATTTTTTTCTTTTATTGTTTCTTTTTATTTAATATTTATTTAATTTAATTTAGTTCATCAATATTAAATTTTTTTCTATTTAGTTATCGAATGATGCCTTTAGTTTTTCTTTTTGCTTTTTTGCTGTTTTTATGCCTTTAACTGTGGACTGCGCACTGTAGTACATAGTGAAATGACTTATGCCTTTTTATTTGTTTTTTTTCTTTTTAATTATTTTTTTTATGTAATTTAGTTTGTTAATGTTCAAATGGGTTAACCTAATTTGACGGGTTAGCCCAGTTAATTTTGTGTTAACCTGTCAATTTTTTTTTTCTATTTAGTTATCAAACTTTCACGACATAAATCCAAGGTTTGAAGGGTTAACCCGGTTTGAAGTGTTAACCCAGTTAATTCAGATTTTTTTCTTTTTCTTCATTAATTTTGGTTTTTTTTCTTTGTTTTTTTCTTTTTAATTATTACACTTTTATGACACGACCTTGCAGCCAGACGCACATCCAAGACTATTGGGTCTGGTATTGTATTTAGACCCACTTAAACTTGGACCATGCAAGTTTAATGTTATTATTAATATTATAAATATTACTCTTGGATCAAGCGTTGCAGCCACACCCAAGACTCTTGGGTATAACTTTATAAAAAGACCTAATATTTTTAGATCTTGATTTTTTTAAATATTTTTATGCAAAAATTATTGACCCGCGGCATCGCGCGGGTCATGCAACTAGTTATGAATCTATGACGCATGTTTATTATATTCATATAAGATTTGATAAGCCAAGAAAAAAAATAAAGAGTACTATAAAGACATTCTTGAAAGAAAATTATAATCCAAGTTATTAGATTTGAAGGATATAGTATGAAAAATCATGAAATATAATTTTTAATTAATTAAATATTAAATAATAAAATTTTAAAAAATAAATTTAATTATATAAAAGAAATTTTAAAAATAACAATTAAAAAATAAATATCAAAATTAAAATACAAAAAATATATATTTAATTGAAGGGTGAAATTAAAAAATCAATTAATTTAGTAAAATAACAAAAACAGTGAGAATCAAATTTAACATAAGAAATTAAAACAATGAGATCAAAAATCACTAAAACTTTTACAAAAAAGACAGAAATAAAAACTAGAAATCCTAAGAATAAGGATCACATTGAAGAATATAATATTTGATGAATTAAAATTGAATGATGAAATTGAAAACAAATAAAATTTTTACAAAAGAGTCGAGACCAAAAATTATATATATAAAAAAATAGGGATTGAAGTTGAGATATCAACAATAAAAAAGGTCAAGTTGTAATTTTTTAGGGAAAGGAGAAAAAAAAAGAGGGTGAAATGTCCATTGACACCAAACTAAACCATTAACGAGGGTTTGCTGCATCAACAAGAAAAGAACATGGTAGCGCTTTCAACGACACAACAAAAAAGAATTTTTTTGATACCAGAAGGCGCCACACACACCCCCAGAACAGCACGAGAGCCTCCCACGCACCCACCTTTGTTTTAGACAAATATAAAATTGCTCATAGATGACTTTGTAATCATAGAAAAATCATTGTGAAAAGCTAAAAATATCCTTTGATCTCGAGCTTAAATTATTTTATTTGAAGGGTATTTTATAGTTTCAGTATGCATTTTAGTTGTTTATTATTTTTATATTTATATAAATACCAAAGTGCATCTCAATTGCAATTATAATAGTCAAAAAAACATTATAAAAATAAAAAAAATAACTCTTGACGCTAAGTTTAATTTTTTTTGCTTCATGTGTTATTTGATTCATTTTACTATGAAATCAAAATAAAAAAAATATTTTTTTTTGTTTTATGTGATAATACCAAATAAACCATGTAAAGAAACCTGTTTTAAGTATTTTGAGTGGAGATGAAAAAGTGTCATTATACTATTTAAGCGAATAATGATAATAGATCTAGAGATATATTACTTTAGCAGGCGATTATTAAATATGCGTGAGGGCATAGCTTGATCTTGATTAGTTTAGTATATCTTAATATTCTAATTGGCGGGGCTTAATTACTTTGCTATATTATATGACCAGAGACAACTAAAACAAATGTATAATACGATAGTGGGTTAAGAGTCAAGACAACTCATCCAAAGCCACTTTGTAACTATATTATAAAAACAAATCATGGGTTTTTTAAGTGTAATAATTAAAGGATAATCAGATCCAGCTGGGGCTAAAAAGGCCACAAAGTTGAAAACATATTTTAGTCCCGACGATTTTGTCAATGTGGCTATCATTTGTTTATTGTTCCGCACTGGAGCAGCATTCTAGAGGGCTTTAGGGAAAGGAGCCAGCTTGTTGCCTCGTCTTTATATATATATATATATATATAATAAAAACGGTCAAGGTATATTTAAAATATTTTTTATTATATCAAGATTAAATATTTCAACAAGTCACAAAACAAGTGATATGCATTGGATTGACGGATTTAGAAAAAAATATTATTTTTTTCGGTTTTCTCTTAAATTCAACAATAAGAGGATTATAATTAGTAAATCACTTGGTAGACTGAACCAATACCTCAAAGGTTTTGTCCCATATTTAGTTAGGTATTACCATAGTCAAGCAACGTACCAAATTGAAATACAATATTCAGGCATGTCTTTCTTTCTTTATAAAAATGGTGTCCTTTGTTTTTTTAATTGTTTACGCGTGTATGTGGGCTGGAGGGGGAAGGTTTTAGACGGTATATTACCGAGCTTCCGAACAAGAAACTACTGCACTTTCAGATAAATAATTCAGAAAAAAAACTCTTCACGCAAGGCAGAGGAGACGGTAAATAGGAATTTAGAATTCAAACAACAAATTGACACCCGTAAAAGAACAAATAAATTCGGAGCATTTCCTTTTTTTAGTGTGTTTTGAGGACTTGTTTCATTGAAATTACACAAGATAAGATGATTGAAGTGAATGCCACCTTCCTACCTTCCTTGACTGGGGGGTTTTAACTCTTAATTTGGTGAAGTTCAGAGGATCTGTTGAACCGGCACACCGGCCCTTTTACAGTTTTGCATCACCCCATGGCCCAGCGTGCCTTTTCTTTTTATCTTCAGGTCCCATGCCTAAGAATGTGATAACAGCCTAGCATCGACTTTCCTGCTGCTGTTTTATTTTTTAATTAGTACTAAATTTAGTAATGCAGAGGGTCAAAAACAATTCCACTCCTATATGTTATTCTCATGTGAGACTCGAGAGAGCCACACAAAGATTGCATCTTTTGATGCTACAAGAATGGAATTGACACGGCCACCCCATTTATTGATTTTCTATATATATTTTAAATTTTTGGTGAATTATCGATTGAAAATCCACACAAGAATATCGAGTGCCCTGTGCTGCGAGCCATGAAAGTAAGCTGTGCAGATCATCCCAATATCAGCAGGAAAGTTCCAGTCGGCAACCGACTCACACCGTCTACTATTTATTAGCTGGGGTTACCTATGCCATAGAGTTATGCTAGAAAGAATGAGACGGGGGCATGGAAAATGATTTTGCTCTGGAGAGTAGGTGCAAACCGTTGAAACTGGGTCCCAGCCCCCCTATTCGAGCACCATCTCGACTCGGTCCACAGGTGGCCAATTGACGAGAGGGACTATGATGGGTGGACATGGTATCTTGATAAATCACTGCTTTTGGTTTGAAATAAAAGACGGGGGGGGGGATGCTCATGATATCCCTCCTTTAAAATGCAAGCAAAAGCAACTTATCCTCATTTGTCAAAGGCGTATCGCTTTGCCCGTGAATCCAAATTGCAAACTTGGTCTAAAAGGAACCAATCATGAACGCACCTTTGCACAATAAGGTGGTGGTCCACCGGCCCTACTCCTCACCGATCCTTCCATGATATACAATGTTTTTACGAAGTTTCCTCCAAGCAATTATTTGCACGCAACAACACACTTCTCCCTCTTGTGGATAAATCATGAGATCATAGTCCAATTATATGCCACTCAGATTTAAAAACAGTCGAGAAGATTCTTTTTCTCATTGAGTTGGACAGAACCCTTGACTGTAGCAATCCAGTCCACTACCTGATCCTAAACAAGCCCATGAATGGTAGCTGTGCTATTTCCGGCATCCTTTCGACATCCGTTTAACCAAGAAAGAAACAATAGCAAGTGGCATCACCTCCCCTAGCCGCCTTTAAAAGATCTTCCCGTGTCTTGTCAGTCTCTGCATGAAGGCGATCTATTCCAGGAGAGTGGCATCACCAATGCACAAGCTTGCTCGTTCTCAGGATTTATCTACAAGGAATTTGTTTAATTTACAGCTAGACTTTCACTTGAGTCCATTCCTACTTTATCGTGTTTCGGAATAATATACCGGGTTCCAATGCTCAGGCGAGGTATGCATCTTTGCCCCCGTCACCCTTTATGCGTAGCACAGCAGTCTGGTCCATACAGTATTATTGAGAATCACGCACCATCTGATGCATGTAGAATAGAATCTCACACAAGAATCACGAGTCCCTCAGAAGAAGGAATGCTGGGAAAATGAAACGGGAATAAAGTTTGTTACCATTAGAAAATCAACGACACTGGTGATTTCTTAGAGTTACTGAACTCCTATCTTGTACAAACAGAGCCTCAAAGATAAGTTTGAACATTGCTGTACAGATGTCTAACAAAAACTCACACGGCCAGCCTTTCATCCTTCATTTCCGAAGAAAACATCGACCAAATTCTATTTACTCTTCACAACTACCTTTTCGGAGAGGTATGGACGGTTCATCGAAGATTCATCTCAAAGAAGAGCCTTGGACTGGAAGCTCATGCATACGCATAAGGTGTTGTTAAACCTTCAGCAACTCCTGAAAGACAGGTCAGTCCATCAGCGCACCACTAGAAATGAAATTACTAAAAAAAACAGGAAGCTGAAAATAACAGTAGTAGTGTGGTAAATAATCACAGCCAGACATCAAACAGAATGCAGAACTCTTGGTCCGTAATGATCAATCCCTCTTAAATTTATTCTTTATCTCATATTGAGCTTCATATTTCAGAACAAATATTTCCAACATGCGTCTTCGAACCATAGACAATTTGACACTTTTGGTCAAGTTGAACAAGCTGGCCTAACAAGATGAAAACTCGCAACTTTATTCCAGTGTGACGTGTGGCGGAATTCTTGTGTTTGATAGGCATGCAAGTTCTGATATGATATGAATGTGAAAAAATACCAAGGCCCACTACCCTACATCTCTCCCACATGGTTTCCATTAATTTCACAGAAATGTCAAAAAGAGATGAACGGTCACCTTTTCCACAAGAGATCTACCCCATCCATTCTACCTCTAAGTAAAGCAATGAAGATCACCATGGATTCACATCTATGATATAACTCATGCAAGAAGTACACTCCCTTAAACAATAACAGATAAAGGCAAACTCTCATCCAAAAGTCATCACATACTTGTATCCGTTCTACGAGTTTGATTAGCAGGGAGTTACCTTTTCTTTTTGTTTGAAAATGTTATCTAGTTTCTTCATATACTCATCTGTAAGTTTCTGTAAGAAGAAAATGATGTTAACTGCGAATGGCAGAAAGAAAAGAAGATACAAACAGACAAGAGAATATAAAAAACAGAAAGGGAAAAAAAATGAGAACATAAAAAGAGAATACAACTCCCATCATGATAATTTCTGGCACATTCCAATAGCAACACGACACACTGGCATTAAACTATTTGGGTATCCTTAAAAAAATTTAGTGTGCTGTCCCAGATGCATTTATCCAGTCATGACAGCAAGAATAGAAGTTAATACAGCACTAGCGTGTGATAAGTTCCACAACTTAAAGGAACTTTCCAGGAAGAGCTCAAACCATGTGGTGCTTGTAATGGTAATCATCACTCCACAGACCTGGTTGACAACCCTGAATAAATACAGTTCCATTGTATGCTTGAAATCATCACAATCAAGCCAAGTTCAAGAACATAAAAAAATTTGGACACTTCACTGCTGCGGCTACAAGAAGCCACAGTTCACTGATACCAAATCCAAATGGCAATTAATAATGAGATACACGTTTCAAGCATCATCATACCTGCAAATCACTTGACAAATCCTTCACATTGTCTTCTGAGAGCTTTTTCTCCTGAAGGGGAAAAACAAACAGAATTAAGTTAATAAATGAGTCACCAAGAAGAGGATGAGATAAAACCATCTAAGTAGAGTGACAAAAATGAATTGGTTTCTTGATTCAAACCTTCTCGAGTTTCTCATATGCTTTCAATGCATCTCTTCTAATATTCCTCAACGCCACCTACAAACAATGTATCAAGAAAAAATCATCAGTTAATGCAAGAGGAAAGAGGTTGTCTGTTTAGTGTAGTATGCAATCAATGCAAATAACAATACAGTAAGCAAATGCAACTGTAGAACAGATTCATCAAGGTGAATGATTGATGCCGTTGCTAAACCCGAGCATGAGTGTTATTGCATGCATTCAAGATACAAGTGAAAATTTGCATCTTTATAGCACTAGTTACAAATTCACCGAATGAAAAACTCATTTATAAATCAATTGCATCATTCTTGTGAAATCACTTAAGATTTCCCTACCATGATCTTATTCAAACAATCAAAACAGTAATGATCTGTCTTAAACCACTAACTAAAAGTGCAATGTACCTTTCCTTCTTCAGCTAATTTGGCCACCATCTTTGATAGCTCCTGCAGATAAAGAAGATGAAAAAGAAAAGGTTGAAGATACATATGCAGCCAATCTTTAAAAACATCTGAAGGAACTTGCCCAAATGTTCTTCAAAAAGTACCACCATTCTATGTTTATCAAACAGTACAAGAAAGTTAGCTATTTATTTTGTCTATATTTCTGATTTATACAACCATGGCTTTCTAAATATATAGCATCGGTGTGAACCAAAATCACAAATAAAAACTCTACAGATAACAAAAAACTTTAGCCAAGATCAGGCTGACTGCTTCCAGCACCAAAACTCTAATAATGTACGTAGTGGAACTGTCAAACAGGACTTGTGTGGTTAATTTGAAATGAGGATCAAGTTCTAGGAAAATATAAAACTATTGATGGGCTCAAATCCTCTTCAAGACATGATTATTGAAAACAAGGAATGAATAGTTGGGGAATGATCACTATTTATGGGACAAAAGAGATGTCAAGCCAACAAAGTGGAGGAGCACTAGCTCCAAGAGGCAAGGTGCTATGTGAACAAATCATGCATAGGTTGCAAAGCCACATCCAACTTACATCATCAACAAGAACTAAAAGTAAAAAATGATACTTCTTACTGAATTCAAAGTTAAATGAGTTGAGCGAGCATGGCAATAATAACTTTTAGCTGTCTCTATATTCAAGAATGTTTGAAAAGCAATGAAAGACAAAAAAAAAGGTCTGAGGGATCTTCAGGTGAATATGAAAATTACTGCTTGCTACATTCTGAGAGACCATAGGAAGGAAAACTACCTTCCTTCTTTCAGATGTCAATTGAGGAATAGACATCCTTATCACTTCTCCATCATTGTTTGGAGTCAAACCAAGATCAGAGCTGACAATGGCCTTCTCAATAGCCTTTAAGCTGACAAACATGACATAAAAATCACAATGACTTTAAAGTTACTCTTCCAAATATACAATATCCAGCTCATACAGCATAAAGCAACTGTACAATTATCTCTCTTTTGGGTAGCCTGCTAACCAGAAAACACCGATGAATTGGCAGAAAAAATTAGTGGTTGTATATGGTTCACCCTATAAATCCTGTGCTAGTTATATGAGAAGCTAAAGTTTTTTTCCTTGCACTCTACTTTTTTGTTCTTCAGTAATGCTTGCTTTTAGTAATTTTAATGGTTTATTCCAGATAGTATCATCTCTTCCCTTTTTGTATTACCTGGATTTGTCATATGGCTGGACCAAGAGAGAACTTGCATCAGGAGTACTGATTTGAGCTATGCTCTTCAAGCTGACTGGAGTTCCATAATATTCCACCTGTAAATGCATATTTTTCATAGCTAGTCCAAGACAATGCACAATAGTCCGCAGAAAACCAAATTAACAATATGGTAGAATTCAAGTGCCAAGGTTCTCTTCATATAAAAATATCAAACCCAATCAACTTGCAGACATGCGCTACTTGCCCAGCAACCGGGAAACAAATAATTAATCAAGGTTGCCTTTTCACACATTGCATCCATCATCTGTCATGAAAACATTTTCTACGCTGGATTCCTAGCTGAAGGAAGTTTTCCTTGCAAATCATCCGACAGCAAAGCAATCAGAATTTGGATAAGGCATCCTTGGAGTGGCTTAGGGTATGCATGAAGAGAGACACAATAGATGATGCATCAAACAGATTGTTACTACCAAAATTCTACTACCAGTACTTTATTACTCAATAGTTGCTGCGGCATAGCCTCTTTAATCAATTAATCTCAATAATGATCCAGCAAAAACATGATAAAAAGCATACATTATACAATGTCTACACACCAACCACATGTGAATCACAAATGAAATCACACAAAAGCAGGCTTGTACCTCAATCTTATCTAGCATCGATGGATTTGCTCTGCCTGTCCTGACAGAATTAAAATTGGTTCTCATAGTGTCAATAGTCTTTTCCATCCTTCCTTTCTGATAAAAACAGACATTGATTTGTCAATACATTCCCTGGTAGTAAAATTCCATAACTCTATAAGATTTCTTTCAAATTGAAAAAAATATACATCTTTTTTCTAAAACTAAATTTGAGAATCAAAAACACTGACAGCATCATCCTCAATCAAAGATTTCTCCGCTTCGATTTCTTCAATAGTAGCATTCCTCACCACTCCTCTTCTGAACATAACCTAATCAGATTCAATATACAGACATCCAAAATAACAACGCCAGCAACCTACTCCTTGATAACTAAAAATGAACAGAAATGCTTGCCTGTTTTGCAGCAACCGCTTTACAGCAACGGGCTTGCCGGAGAGTTTGGAGGAGCCGTTACGGAGACTGGAGTAGTTAGCAGAAGAGCTCCACAAAGACACGCTAGCAGCACCAATACTGTTGTAACCAACCTTGGCGCGGTGGGGCCCTCTATGAAATGAACCTGTAAAACTAATATAGCATTGCTTGAAATGTGCGAAACATTTTTTTTATTTAAACAAAAAAAATGTTACACAGTAAGAGAATAAGGATTAGGAGTACCTGTGAGGGAGAGGAGGGCTTTGGGTGGGTTTGGGTTGGGTTGAAAGATGGACCTCAGTGGCGGTGGCGTTGTTGGTGAAGAGAATGGAGCCGCCATCACAGAGAGAGTTTAAGGCAGAGGTTCTGGGGACTCGGAGGAAATAGTAGAAGCTTGGTCTTGGCTTGTCAACACTCAGAGGGAGGGATTGTGGATAAGGAGTAGCAGGAGACCTCACTGTTTGGATGCTGCGGCTAGAAAATCCCCTGTTCTGGGAAAGGGCTGCAGAATGAGTGGCCAAACCCATTTATCAGTCTCTGCAAGTGGCCCATAAAAACTCTGGACGAAGCTTTAGCTAAATTCTTTGGCTGGGCTTATGATCCGGGCCTTGAAATATACTGAATTGGCAATTGGAATCATGAAATTGTGCTATCTGGGAAACGGGATTTTTTAAAAAGAAAAATAATTAGATATTTGGATTTAATGAACCGTTATTTTTGTAAGATTGTAATGAATAAAAAATAATGTTAATCACAGTGCTGCCACTGCCAAGCACAACTAGCCACGACTCAGTCAGCCTCAAGGCAGATCAGACAAGTTCTTCATGTGTAGTTTCCCTGGCCACTGCCAAGCTAGACAAAAGCTTCACATCACTACAATTGCGAATGCTGGATCCTTGTCATGATTGCACCAAACCACGAGCTCTGTTTGCCTAAGCGCTCGTTGGGCCTGCTGTCCTTCTGATTTTGCTTCTAATCATACCATTACCCAGCGGGCCAAACGATCCAAAATTACTTGATGGATGAACTTGGACCCGTTGTGATTGTCCTTGTGATGCAAGGATTGGACCCAGGTCGAAATCGTTCGATGAAAAATAATAACTTGGGTGCTAATTATTGAAGGAAGTTATTATCGTTCAAAAAAAAACGAATTCGCCCTCGTTCTCCGATCAGAAAGCTGATTCAATAAATTATCCTGATGGATTTAATTGGGAATCCTTGAATTCCTTCTGTTATTCGGATTACTTAGCTATTATATATACGTACGTCAGGAGTTCTGTATTCATCACTCATTCAAGGCTTCAAGCAAAAAAATAAATCGAAGACCTCGCAGCCCCTCAGGGTACTCTCTCATTCAGTATCGACTAGCTTCCAATCATGGGTAGTACGAAGAAAACTTTGGCGATTTCTTGCTTGATGATGGCTCTTTACGGAGTCTCCATGGCGTCTACAGTTTACCAAGTCGGTGACTCTGCTGGTTGGACAAGCATGGGCGGCGTTGATTACCAAGATTGGGCTGCTGATAAGAACTTCCACGTCGGCGATACTCTTGTTTTCAATTATAACATCCAGTTCCACAACGTGAAGCAAGTCACGTCACAAGATTTCGAGACATGCAATGCAACATCCCCTATAGCCACTTACACTAGCGGCTCCGATGCAATCAATCTTGAAAGGCTTGGCCACGTCTACTTCATATGTGGTTTTCCTGGTCACTGCCAAGCAGGACAGAAAATCGACCTCTTGGTCTCCCTGATAACTTCAGGTCCGAGTCCAGCTCACTGGCCCTTAAGCTCGCCTAGCAGTGCTTCATCTGATCTTTATTTTAATAGACTGTATTGGACCTTGAGTGTGCTGGCGTTCTTTCTCTCACCATTTGCTTATTAGGAAGGTTTTCAAGCTGCTTCTGGTAGGGGGATTTTTTTGGTTTAGCGCAGTGCCTTTTCTTTTTCTTATTTTCATTGCCATATAAGAGGTGCGATTAAAGGCCATATTCGATGTATTAAATAGCGTTTTCAATAAAAGTAATTTTTCCTGGCTTCGTAGATTCTCCAGGTGATTTAATTTATTTCAACCTTGGTTCTTTTCTAAATGTTAACTAGGGTTTGCCATTCTTCATTATTAAACTAGCCGATGTGAGAAATATTTTTGAGTTCAGATTAACAGCCTGAGTAAATCATAGCAAAATCCTATTATATATGATATTTTGGGGTTTTTGGTTGAAAATCATCTTTCACTCCTAAACTGAATTGTCTGAGTAAATTACTTCGTTTATTAAGCTTTACCATTGAGACTATTAAAACAAAATTTGATGCAGTGTTTTATTTCATGGATAGCTTGTGATGAGACAGGGTCGTGCCCGCTAGGAGGCATAGACTAGATGGATACCGTGGAGATGCCCAACTTTGGACCGATTGCTTTGAAAATTCAAGCAATTTGTACCCTTTTTTTTAGTTATTGTAACTCGCCAGGCCACAGTAGATATGATTTTACAGCTTGAATATCATCGTTGCTAGCTATGAATTTCAAGCTGTAAATGAAAACAAAACAAAAAGGCGTGTACAAAACAGTTTAGTTCAAGATTATTGTTCGAATCTGAAGGTGTTACTATTCTTACAATTGGACTATCTCCGTACAAGCATGTACGATGTTATAATTGCATGTACCGATGTTTTACATTAAGTGTACGACGTTTGTAGAGGAAGCACGAGGAATCCATTTTTTGATTGCAAGCGATGCGACCCCACCTCGAAATAGTTAGTGCTCCTGGAAACCTAGCTACTAGGGAGTCAGCACTCGAGCTTTTTGCCTTTCTGCTAGCCATTTCCTTGGGGGTAAGTCCAGAATTCCAGCTTCGACAAAATAACGGAATCGTTACTTTTGCGTTTAGATTAATTATATAAAAAAATAAAGAGATTTATATCTGTTTGTTTTTTATTTTAAAAGTATTTTTAAAAAAAATCATTAAATTAATATGTCAAAAATAATTTTTTAACAATAAAAAAATATTATTTTAATATTTATAAATAAAAAATATTTTAAAAAACAACAAAACTATTACTATGCTGCAAACACCACACGTGTTTTAATACAAGTGAAGTGAGCCTGGCTAATATTGCAGTGGCTTTCTAGCCATTGCATCTCTATCCACTCCTCCCACGTGTCCCGCCAGTTCCGATCATACTCCTC
>Ga0325411_1004721_pt1 | contig 15237 bp, 6 predicted proteins | sample PopdelMetagenome_13_FD_206181 | JGI IMG/M metagenome (GOLD analysis project Ga0325411, IMG submission 206181) | Populus deltoides microbial communities from Bellville, Georgia, United States - Xylem-PdIQD-R4 | ecosystem: Host-associated > Plants > Phyllosphere > Stem > Wood/Secondary xylem... | reverse complement strand
CACCAGATTTACATTTCTTTTCAGTAGTTTTAGCAAGCCTTTAAATCGTTGACACTCGGGTCAAAGAACTAATCAGAAGTGAAGAAAATTGAGAGAAACATATATCCGTCACCTGCTTGATAGATTCATGAAGAAGCATAGAGAAGTAAATAATATGTTTTCTTTTTTCAAGATTTGGAAGCACCGATCGATAATTAAATAGTAGTAAGATTACTGGTGCCGAAGAGCAATGAAGTTATATCTTGTTTAATTGCACGCCGACGTTAAAGCTCTCTGAAAACTTACAACCCAACAAATTAACCAACCTGCCTGCTCTGAGCATAAAAGCGTTACCTCCTTAGCCTTTACACACCTCCCATCAGCCACTGCTATCTAAATATGCCATATTCATCGATCCTAGTTCCCAAGCCATGCGCCTTCCTGCCAAAGCATAAACTCCACTAATGCCTAGTCAAACAAAAAATGACCCTTCATGGCCTTCTCTTCTACATCCGTTTGCACTAATTAATGTGAAATAAGCTACAATATAAACCTAGCTAAGCTCAAAAACCTGTCTGGTGTAACTGTTACTGTTCTGATAAACAGAAGTCATGAGGACTCTTCTTTCAGTTTTTCTTTTCTTGTTCTACTTCACCTATCCTTCTTCACAGACTTCTCGGGAATTAATCTTTAACACCAATAGCACAAAATCGTCAAGTAATAGTACTAGGTTCATGACTTTCATAGCTCTTGTTGATCCACTTTGTAAACCCTCACCTTTCTTCTCTCATCATCACTGGTACTCTTCTCTACTTACCTCTTCTTCTTCTACTACTTCTTTCATTCACATTTACAACACTCTCATTCATGGCTTCTCTGCATCTCTCACCCCGTACCAAGCCAAACACATCAACAGCTCACATGGGGTTCTCTCTTTGTTTCCTGATTCAATCTTTCACCTCCACACAACGCGTTCCCCATCTTTTCTTGGCCTTAATAACTTAAAACTGAAGCTTCTAAACTCTTCAGGATCCAACGTTATTATAGGATTCATGGACACGGGTATTTGGCCCGAACACCCAAGCTTTGCAGATGATGGATTAGAACCCATCCCGGCTCATTGGAGAGGCAAATGCGAAACTGGGTTTGGGTTCAATCAATCAAATTGTAACAAGAAATTAATAGGAGCCCGGTTCTTTTCGGGTGGTTATAGGGCATTGTTTGGACACTTGGATCACCCTACCAGTGAATATCGGTCACCAAGAGACCATGATGGCCACGGTACACATGTTTCGTCGATTGCTGCTGGAGCTCCAGTTACTGGATCCAGCTTCTATGGGTTTGCTGGCGGGTTGGCCCAAGGCATGGCTCCAAATGCAAGAATTGCGGTTTATAAAGTATGCTGGGTCTCGGGTTGCTTGCTATCGGATATTTGTGCTGCATTTGAGAAGGCAATTCTAGATGGCGTTAATATCATATCAATATCTCTTGGTTCGTCCCGCTTACCATTTTATCTTGACCTATTATCAATTGTATCACTTCGAGCATTTTCTGGTGGTATATTTGTCGCCTCCTCGGCCGGAAATGAGGGGCCCACCTGGGCAAGCATCACCAATACTCCACCATGGATCACAACAGTTGGTGCAGGAACAATTGATCGAGACTTCCCGGCAAAATTGCTTCTTGGTAACGGAATATCGATTACGGGAATATCTATCACTCTGACACGAGAAAGCAAATTGACACGAGGATTTCACCGGCTTTACTTTGGTGGTGAAATCAGCTCGTCTAAATTTAGTTTCTCACGCCAATTAGTCAAGGGCAACATTGTACTCTGCTTGACCACCGGGCACATGCCAAGAATGCTGCTGGGAGCATCACTACTTTCACTTGGAGCGGTAGCTATGGTCATATGTCATGGTAGTATTGACCCCAATGGGATTATCTCGGAACCTCATGTGATCCCAACTATTACCGTCGGCATCTTGGAAGCCAAGCTAATTGAGGATTATATTTTGTCTAGTGATAGTCCTGTGGCAAACATTTCATCTCAGGGAACGGTAGAAAAGCATGCAAAACCAGCACCCATTGTGGCCGCCTTCTCATCCAGAGGACCCAATTCAGCTGTGCCCGGGATACTGAAACCTGATGTTATAGCTCCCAGTGTGAACATATTAGGGGCATGGACGGACGCCATTGGACCATCTAGTGTGGCATTAGATAATCGACGGCCACAATTTAACATTATGTCCGGAACTTCCATGGCATGTCCCCACGTATCAGGGGTGGCAGCGATTATCAAATCGGTCCACCCCGATTGGGGTCCGAGTGAAATAAAATCAGCCCTAATGACAACCTCAAATACGCATAAATTGTATTACTACAGAAATGTGTCCTTGTTGAGTTCATCATTGATTCTTGATGAGTCCACAGGGAAGGCTGCTAACCCGTTTGATTTCGGAGCTGGGCATATCCATCCTGAACGAGCACTGGATCCCGGTTTGGTATTTGATTTGGGTTACCAAGATTATATTGATTTTCTATGTGAATTGAATTACACCAAGAACGAGATACATATTATTAGTGGAAAACATGCAAATTGTTCAAATATCGGCAAAGGGCAATTGAATTACCCGGCTATAGTTGTAGCTGCAGAGAAAGTTGGACACGAGGGAGTGAACTTTTATAGGAGGCTGAAGAATGTTAATGAAGTAGGGTCAAGAAAATACAAGGCGAAAGTGGTTGGTCTTAGAGGATTTTATAAGGTTGATGTGATACCTAAGAAGCTTAAATTTTCCAAGATTGACGAGAAGTTGAGCTTCAAAATTGCTATAAGAAAGGAGAAAGGGGTGGCAAAAAGGAATAGTCTGTGGGTTGGAGCTTTAATTTGGCACGAAATCGGTGGAAAGCATAGGGTTAGGTGCCCCATTGTCATCTTTTCTAGACAAGGTTGATCTCCTGCAATAATGTTGCTATGAGTAATCTTTCTTCTATTTATATAATGAAAGAGGATTCCACTTTGCTGGCGATTTGCTATTAAGCCAATTAGGATCAGCTAATGTTTTTGTTTTTGGTAATGTTTGTCGCACCTAACATTTAAAAGATTGTAAATTGTAAATAATATATATATATAACAGGAAAGAATAATAATGTCATCCTACCCAGATCTCTTACTGAAAGTTGCTGATAGCTTCAAATCTAGGAGTTTTTATTTATTAAGTTATTTAGGTCAAATGATACAATCTTATTTAGTGAATTTCTATTAATAGGGTTATAATACTCAAAATTATTTCTTTTTATTTATTTATAAATTGTTTGGCATCCAAATATTGAGAATTCCAGGATGGAATCCCTTATAACTTTCAAAGATTGAGTGATAATACTCAAACATTGCTTTTTATTACAAGAACTTGAATGATCGAAATTCGAAGTTCACAACGGATAGAATCCAAATTCAAAACCAAGTCCTTTCGAGGCCCAATGGATCCAGGCCTAACTTGATATCCATAACGATGAACACAATTGGGAGCAATAACAAGGAGAGCACAATAAGCAGCCCATCAACAAAAATGAATTTGTGGCCTCGTCACCTCTTTTACTTTATATTTATATCACACTGCCAAGCCCGAATTTTTTTTTTTTTTTGTGCTTGGCAGTGTATTGAGTCCAGTAGCGATAGCCAGACCTATAAAATAATTAAATCTAAATATTATTAATTTTATAGATTTTTATATAAAATTTTTGAGGATTTATTTTTTAATAAATAGATTTAATCAAATAAAGTTACACTCCATCAACACCATATATTAAAATCTTTCGTGGCTAAGCCACTTTCTGCAGTCCATTTTCAGTATCTTATATTCAAGCTGAGTATCTCTTGTTCATGATCATCAGCTTGTGGAGACGTATTAAAGCATGTATATTTGAGAAGATTGTTAAAATATTTACCTTCCTTTTATATCTTGTATATGATATATTCACTTGAATAAATATGTAAAACCTACATAAGTTTACACCAGTTATAATCAAAGTCGGTCTCGTTGAAAGAGCCGATTCTTTTTTCTTCTCCTTGTTCTGCTTATTTTGCTGTCCCTGACTTGATTCTCACCATAAAAGGAAGACATTTATTCTGTAGAGAGCACAAATACAAGATATTCTTTGAAATTTACAATAAACTGTTGGAATCATCACCAAAAACATCCACAGATCAAATACGGACACCACTAGCTGGGTGGCGCGGTTTACGATCAAGCTTAACACAGCAGCAAAGGCAGAAGAAAACGTTACAGTTTCCAATCAGAATTTTGAAAACAGGCTATGTCCCCTTTAAGCGAAGAAAGTGTTTTGGTGAATAGAGCCTAAACAAATTGAAAGCTGAGATGAATGATATCATGACCATAAGCACAGATGCTATGCAACCACAAGTCAAAGCGCCGCCGATTTGGAAGCAGAATCTTGTGAATCTATTGCACCACTTCATCCATTGAAAGACCTTTGCACCGGTAATGACTAGAACTGAGTGCTGAAGTGCTGCTGAGTGAGCTGCGAACGTAGTGTACGCTGCTAACTGTTCAGCAGATAGAGAACAATAATACACATGAGCATTATTCATATGTGCAACAAAGCCTAAGTAGAAGAGTTGGGTTTCAATTCATATCCTTCCCTATATTTTATATGAACAATGAAAGATTTTTTTTTTTTTTGCATCCACTTTTTTTTTCTTTTTTGTTTTTCAGTTTTATTCTTTAATGTTTACTTTATTTTGAATTTATTTTCATAAATTATTTTAATTTATTTTTTATAAGATTATTGTAGTCTTAAACAAATGTTTCGATTTTTATTTCTACTTGGTTATATTAGCGTTTATTTTTTTATCATATAATTAAGTAAAATTTATTTTAAAAAAAATTAAAGTTATTAAACTTAATGGAGTTTATTATCTAGATCGTGAATTTAACAGGTTAAGACATAAAACTCGAGTCAATTCAATATATCAACATCTCAATATTAAAAAAAATATCTTAAATTTTTTTTTAAATCAAACTACGTTATTTACCAGTCATTCGGGTTATTATTAAATCTGGTATATTGATTGAATCATGTTAAAAAAAATTATACATGTTTAATTTTAAATTTAAACTAGTAAAAAATTAAATGAAAATATTTCTTAATCAAGTTTAATAATAAATTAAATAATTTTTTATGATATTTTTTTTTAAGTAAAAATAATTTAGATTTGAGCCTCGTAGCGCTACCTACGCTGTAAATTAATTAGTACATCAAAATATGTGGACTTTAGATAAGCCAGCACGTCAATTACAGATACTAATTAATTAAACACTTTGGAAACTTGGTTGTAAGGCATGTAGCTTAATTTTAGTAATGCTTTTGAAAAATAGCTTCCTAGAGTTGGTATATGTGGCGATATTAGAAAAGAAAGCAACAAACTGTAACAAATATATATATATATATATATATATATATATATATATATATATATATATATATATATATAGGGTTAATTCGAAGATGTTTTTAATAAGGATTTATTTGCAAATTGGCACAAACACAAACTAAATTAGTTTCCTAAGGATTGTTGGCAAGCGCTAAGTTGAGAGTTTTATATAAAAAAAATTAAATTAAATGTTAAAAAAATATTCAAGTCGCAAATAATTATTTGGTATTATAAAGTATTATAAATAAACTTAGATAAGGAACTCAACTTTAAAATTTCTTAATTTAACCTGTTTCTAGTTCAGATTTAAAATTAAATTATTTAAAAATTAATTAGATATTACCTAGTTAGCTTTATGAGTCCAAAAACAAACTTGAATAATAAGTAAAAATCATGGTTTGGTTTTAAAAAAAATTCCAGAAGATATTTTTAATATTAAATAACAACATGTTGAATCGATCATGACTTCATGGCTTAAATTGCTAAACCCATACTTGGATCATGAACTCCAATAAATTTAATAATTTTTTTAAAATTAAAAGTAAATATCATCTCCATTCAAGTTTCCCAAAACAAAAATTCAATGACACAAAAATTTTTTTTTTTATATAGTCAAATTGTGACCGCCAGACAACATACTGTTTCAAATATTTAGAAAAAAAAATAAAATTTGAAAAACATTATTGACTGTTATGTTTTTATATACGCCAACATTTAATATATTTGATTACCAACTAATCAGTTAGTAAATAGATAAGTGATTGAAGATTAACATAATTATCGATCAAAGATGTTGCAAATCAGAGTAAATGCGGAGGGGATCCCAGCCCACGAGCCATTAAGTAAAAGGCTGCCACAAAATAAAAAGGAGCCATAAGTAAAGGTGGCTCGGCTCCACTATTTATTTACTTCATTTATGGTCAAGGGCGAGGCATCTTAAGGGCTGGGGTGGGCTGCAGCCCGAGTTAAGATTTTATCTATATTTTTTTTTGACTAGTTTTATAAAAAAAAATTATAATTTTTAATTGAGTTATTAAATTTTTTTTTAAATTTACATAAAGTCTTTTAATAAGATGTTTTAACTTGGGTTAAAATTTTAAAATTTTTTGAGAAATTCAGAAATTCGATGAAAAATCATAATTTGACTAATTTTACGTACGTTATTAGGCGTAACTTTCAATCCGATCATCAAATTGAGCTGAAATTTTATGAGGAATCTTAAAATATATTGAATAAAATCTGTTTAAAATTTTAGGATGAACAGAGTTTGGTAGTGCTAATATAAAAAATCATCAAATAAAAGCAAAACGACTTATTATGAGTAAAATGGTTATTTGCCATTAAAAAATAAAACAAATCAGCTCATTCTTCTTTTTATATGTTGCTGACTAGGCAGAAGCAGAATAAAAAAAGAAAGAAAAGAAAAGGTTAGAGAGAAATAGAGAAAAATAAGGGAAAAATATAAAAAAAAATCCAAGAAAAAAAATAATAAAAGTGAGAGAATAACTTTTTAAACTTACAAGGTCCAACTTATAAAATAAAACACTAATATAAAAAAGAATCAAGTGAAGGAAGAAGGAATTGAAAGAGGAAAAAAAATTTAATTATTTTGTTTTTCAATTGACATGAAATTGCTATTTCATCCCGGTTAAAGGGTTGTTACAATATCGATTCAGATTCGATTATAGATAAATTATATTTCATAAAATATCAAAAGATGTAACTTTAATAGTGAGTTTATTTTTATTTTTACTTTAATTTTATGTACTTTTAAATTTATTTTTTAATATTTTAAATAGTGTATTTGAATTAAAACTTTATTCTTAGTTTTAAAATTTTTTATATATAAATTAATAAATAATTTTAAAAAATATTTATATATTTATTTAATAGCTTAGAACAGCAAAAAAAAATTCTAGCTCCGCTCTTGATTATGGTCATGTAATTCAGTAATATTTGTCCTTTCTCAATAAAGTTGTTAGTCGAGTTGTTGAAATGACAGTGCCAGTGGTATTCAGTGAGTCTTTTTGACCTTTGAGTAGGGTTCTGTATATCAAGTCAGCACTCAGCAAGTCCGTGTGGGAAAAGATGTACCTGGTCCAATACGAAACATGCCCAGGACAGATATCTGTAAGATCCCTTGAAGTTTCCTTGACTCAACGCTGACACAGAGCATCTACATAGCTGAAGCAGATTGTAAGCAGCAGCTACAGCATCCACATACACCAAAACTCTACAAACACAGCGCACGCAAACCAAGCAAGGATCAGCATAATCAAGCAAGAAGGTGAATGTTTAGAATACGTTAAGAATTAACTATAAATACTGGTGAATATTTAGGGTTGACAAGGAAAAGAGAACTTACACAAGAGCGTGCAAGTCCTTGTAGGTAACTTCCTTTTCATAGACCATTACAAACTTGGTTTGACAATCTAAACCTACTAAACAAGCTGTTGAAACTAAGAGCAATATAGCAATACCTCTTAGAATAGCCTCTATTTTGGCTATCTCCAGCGCCATTCTCTCGACTATGTGTGTGTATATATATATATATCGAATAATCTCTGCTCTGCTCTGCTCACAATCCTCCTCCTGTAGAACCTTTTGTAGGGCTTCCAGATGAGAGAGAGAGAGAGAGGGAGAGGGAGAGAGAGGAAAACCTTTTGTAGTACACACTACACACTGAATGCATTAAATGCTGGGTTTTTTTTTTTCTTATGTTTTTGGCTATGGCCCCGATTGTATATTTATGTTCGATACATGCATACCAAAGAAAGGTTCTATACGGAGCATTGTTGAGATGTTAAATCCATCCTAGAAAAGGTTTATACATAAGGAATATATATATATATATATCAACAAATAATTGGTTAAAAATAATTTAATTGATTTGCTTTTTTAAGTTCTCACAAATGAAACCATGTTCTCCTATAAGGAATTTTTTTTTCTATTTTATTACTTAATTGATGTTCTTTTTAACTAAACCATACTGAAATAATAAATCATGAATGATGTAGAAAATATACATATATACCAAATAGTCAAAATAACAAGGCAAAGCCTCATGCTAAATAATTAAGGTTTAGATAAAAAAAAATATATTTTTTATTTCTATATTAATTTTCAATTCTACTTGGGCTTTGAATCATTTTGAAAAAAAATATATAAGAAGATTTTATCAAGCACTTTTCATTAAAAAAAAATAAAGTCACTCCAATTTAAATATAAAGTAATATGTTTAGTATTTCTTTTATTATTTTAAAAAAATTATTTTAATTTAGAAATTTAAACTGTGCATGTTGTATTGTATGTATTATATTATTTTCTAACATAAAATTAAATACTTTAAAATACATATAATAGTTATGTGTATACATTTTCCTTATTGATTTAAAATCAAAATAAAACGCTTTACCTAATGGCTAGACACAAGTTTTGAACTGGTAGGCAATGGATATGGTTCGTAATAAACAACCTTGAAACTCCTAAACATTAATTTAATCTCTCCTCACTCCTTTTTTTTTATTTATTTTTTTACATTCTACTGTATTTGATATATATATATAGCATAAACTAGTTCCAAATCTCATGTAATTCTTCAGCATTGTTATCAAATCTAAAAATATAGTTGTTTTAAATTTATTTATTTTTATTTAAATTTATTTTTTTATTAATGCATCTCTTGTTTATCTTAGAAAACATAAGATTTTTAACTAGAATTATTTTTCCTATTAAAAAAAATTTCATGATTTTTATAACAAGTTAATAAAAAAAATCAAAATAATATGTACTTGTTTTATGTGTTAATGAAAGCTAAAAAAAAAATATAAATGTGATAAAATCATATTCAAATCTATTTAGAAACTTTAAGAATAGAAAACAACTTGAATTGAATTTTCATGAACAATTTATTATTTGTATTATTATTTTCATATTATATACATAATAATTGAAAAAAAAATATTAAAATTTAAATAAAAATAAAAATTTATAATAGTATTTAAAAATTATGTTAAAATTGAAAAGTAAATGAATCTAGTAAAAAAACATATTTCAGAATGCCAAAACAAATCAAGGAAAAAAGAGTTAGAAAAGAATCAAACGCCCAATACTATTAGGCCACACGCCCGCGCACCTAGCGTTACTTTTATTATTATTATTATTAAGGTCCTCAAAGAAAATATTGTCTCATTCAACTCTCAAATCCATAATTTTTTAAGTTTAGATACACATGTTTACCGACTAAGCTACAATACAAAATTATTATTATATATCTTAAACAAATATATTAAAATTTTTCACTATTTATGTAAATAATGAAATATCATAAAGAATTCTAGTATTTTTAAGTTGCAGGAAATGGATAAATTAAAACAAATGCACAAACATGTGGAATGCTTCCGTTATATGTCCGTGTATTTTAGAATTTTAACATAGTTTTATGAAAGTTTTAAGAAAATAACACAAGTTAAAAATGGAATAGAAAAATAGCACAGTTAAATACAACGTCTATTAAGAATAATAATTGTTCCAAAAACTATGTCCCCTCAATTTAATTAACTTACATAAAAAGTCAATCAAATCTTAAAAAAACACCAAACATAATTGTAATTTATTAAAGATTTTATTTGATATTAATTTAGAGTTAATTACAATCTCATTTAATGTTCTTTTAAAATATAATTATAATCATCTCATAGAAATAGTTTTAAATGTTTCAGGTGTGTTGAAAATAGAGTCTCAATGACCTTTTTTCTGTTTTTTTTGTTTTTTTTCTATCACATCAGTTTTTTATTTGAACATTAGATCTTAAATTTTATTTTTTGAATAGTCATAAAATATTTGATTGAGTTTCGTTCACGTTAATTAATTTATAAAAAAAAATGTTTTGAAACATTTACTAAACAACTGTTATTTTAAATAACAATTATATAGAAAATATATTTTGAAACGCGTTGATATATAAAAATAATATTTTAAAATGTAGATGTATTCAAAACTGTTATTTTTCAAATTAATTTTAATCCAATATTATCATCGCAAAACTTTTAGGAAAGTATTCTATTTTTGTTATAAAAAAACCAATCCTAAATGCAGTACAGGGTGTTAAGGTGGGTCGATGGCTACTCCCAACTGTCTGCATTAAAGCCAGTAGTCCATCTCATATTCAGCTTTTGAGAAAATGTCGAAACTATCCTCATCCTGGCTCTGGAGGATAGGAAGAAAATGACATGTCGTTGTAGATAGAATAGATTGGACATAAAATCTCATAACCAAGTTGCTTTCTGCCACAACAGTTCTAAGTGTAGCATTAATCTCTGTATTTGAAATAATTCTTTATATGTCGGGCAACCCATATTATTTATATAAAAAAATCATATTTTTTTTTATTTACCTATAAAAATAATTATCACAAAAACACAATTAACCATAAAAAATAAATTGGTATTCCAAAAGAAAAATACCTAAAATAAAAGAGCAGGCTAGGTGTGCCTACTTGGGTTGCCCAACGTTTCTGGGCATTTAAAAAGCCCTAGAACGTGGGCATGAGGTAGAGCCATGTGCCTAAGCTAGCTTATTACAACTTAAAATGTAGAGCCGAAGGAAAAAAAAAAAAAACTTGCTTTGAAAATGAAATTAATGCAAATAAAATGAATCACAGGACAACCCATTAATGGTCTTCTAACTCTATGTACAATCTAATTTCTAGCCACCATATTTAATAGACCAAGATTTATAGTTCTCCTCTAAAAGAAATTCTTATTCACAATACGAGGTTGATCACGGTTAGATTTAATAGTTTTTCTGACAAAGTTTTTTTTGGTATTTATACTAATAGTCATCGGTATGCATGTTACCAACAGGCTTACGAACAGAAACAGTTCATCGAAAAAACTCTATAATTTATGAATTATCAATGAGCATGTCAGTAAAAAATATACCGATAAATTTACCGACTGACAAAGAGCAAAAAAAAATCTACCTGCTTTATTCCGTCAGTAGTTCCATCGGTAAATTTAATATAACACCGATAAGAAAACTGTATGTAATACCATCAATGTTTTTATTTGTCCGTCGGTAAATCCATAAGTAAATATAACATGTTATCAACAAAATACCATATGTAATTCCATCAGTGTGTTAACAGTAGCAGTGACATTTGCAGTAATTCTTTTTCAACTTTCTAGAATATACTGATGGTCTAGTTCCGTCAGTAAACCTATCATTATAATGACATTTGCAATAATTATTTTTCAACTCTTTGGAATATATTAACGGAATTGTGCCATCGGTAACCCTGTTAGTAATATTTTATATACATATATTGAACATAAGTAGAAAAATAATTAAAATCAAATAAATTAGTATAAAAATCAAATATTTAGTACAAATTTAAACATATATACGTTCAAATACAATAAATCTAAAATAGAGACGGCGCTGGAGGAGGAGGAGGAAACTGGTTGTCGTCAGAACCACGAGACTAATTAAAGGGTGCACATGAACCACCCCTATGTGATTTCATTTCCATTACTAATCGGCGAAGTTTTTTATAATCAACAATAAATCGTTCATATTTACTATTAAAATGGTCGTCTGAACTTAAAACAATTTATTTAATATAAGAATATATTACAACGCAACACAATATAACATACATTGAACATGTTTGACATTGCGGTGATGATTTAAAATAGGCTTAAGAGCATTTACATATTAAAATAATTTAAAAATATATATTTTTTATTTTTTAAAATTTATTTTTGATATCAATATATTAAAATAATTTAAAAATATTAAAAAAAATTAATTTTGACAAACAATATTAAAATATAATGCCAAATACCCTCGTGACATGGACACAACACACAACAGTGGCTAAATAAACTCATTGTGTTGCCCGGTGTCCTTTGAACCTTTTGATAAACCAAAATCAGTTAATTTAACACGGCTATTCATGCCTCTTAACTCCTTTTTTTTTTTCTTTTATTTTTTTTTCCCGTGAGGAAAGCATACCTATTTTTTTATTTTTTTTAAAAAAGGGGCAAAAGGCGCAAGGCGCAAGATATAAAAAAGGGGCAAAAGGAAACAAACTCCCGGTTGTTTTCATGATACCACAGGGAGACGACCATGATAGGCATTAAGGAAAAAGCCCATATATTCAGTCCATTTGACCTCTAAATTAATCTAGGACGTGGCCCACGTGACCCAGGCCCAGGCCTTGTCATTCTAGCCCAATTGAACCATGCAAATTAATTTGAGTAAATTAATATTCGTAAAACAAAATACAAATTACTCGGCCCTTCTATAAGCGAGAGACTTACTGATATTCCAAACCCATTTTTCAGTGCATTTAAAGCTAAAAATACTCAATTCCAGAACTTGTAGAGACAAATTTAGCAACCCAATCAATTTAAAAAACGACTCAAATTATAAAATAAAATGGAATAAATTTTCTTTTCCTCAACATATATCTGTTTTTTTTTTTTTTTAAATTAAAGCTTAAAACAATCATGATAAAACTCTTCACACGCAGCAAGATATAACATATTAAAACCAACCCTCAACTATTTGAGCTTTTCTTAATTAATTGAACCCACAAGGCAAGTTCCTTGCCTGATTAACTTTGACTCCCAATTGATTCAATTATTAGTATAGTGTGAACGTGAATCATTTGCAGGATCTTCTTCCTCACAGTCATCACATATAGTCTCAAGGATCTTGTTTTTTGTTACACCCATTGCTAACCTAGATCACTCGGCATGGAACACCACGCTTCTTGTTGACATGGTGAGATCTTATGCAGATCTTACATCACTTTCACCATTAATTAATTCATCCCAGCATCTATATATACTGGTAATATAGCCAGGCCTTTTCACAAGACCAACACACGCCAAACTTCCTGGCTTTAGTAGAAAATAATATATTCATTGGCAGCATTGGCTTCCCCTCGAAATGTCGACTTTGAAAGCCAAATCCCGGCGGAGCTCCTTATTGCTCGTATTATGCGAATTCATGCAATATCTGACCTTCACTCGCTGAGGCCTTCTACGCAAGTCAATAGCCTCTTCACTCACCTTGTCAAATTATGTACCCTCCCATCAACCATTGATACTACTGCCTTGCCCCAATTGAGGTGCAAGAAATGCGAGAAAGCCTCATCAATCTATGCGGCCGTGCCGAAGGCCTACTTGAGCTTGAATTTGCGACATTCTTGATCGAGACCCCTCAACCCTTGAACAGCCTTCACCTTTTCCCCTACTATGGGAACTATGTAAAGTTAGCCAGCTTGGAATATAGGATCCTTCATGAAAATGGGGTGGTGCAGCCAAAAAAGGAGGCCTTTGTGGGTTCAGGTCCAATGCCTCTAACTTCTTTTGTAATGGCTATACATCATATGAAATTCACTCATTTTGATCATTTTGACGTTGATGAGGCTGCTAATGGTGTCGTCCGTCAACCTGTTGTTTCTGATGCTGAGCTTGAGAAGAGAATGAAGTTTGAGACATGTGACATAGTGAATGTTAAAGAGAAGCTGACCGAATATGATTGTATATTTCTGGCTGCTTTGGTTGGTCTCAACAAAGACGAGAAATTGAAGATTCTTAGCCATTGAAAGAAGTATATGAAGGAAGGTGGAATTCTGCTTGTTAATTAGGAGTGCAAACGGAGCCAGAGCATTTCTTTACCCTGTTGTCGAGGAACATGATTTGGTTGGATTTGAGCTTCTCTCCATCTTTCATCCTACTAATGATGTGATCAACTAGGTTATTCTCGTGCGCAAACCTGTCTTCTGAAGTATAATAGCTCTGTGAGCTGCTATTTTCTCTAGTTTCCTTTCTGGGGGGGCCATAACGTGCATCTCAGGCCCCTTCGTGCCTTTGTTTAATGTTTTTAATTTTTTAGAATTTGGGGTTTTTCCGTACGTTACGTGCTTTTATGTTTTGTATCATCAAAGAAGTATATGTGATGCTACTATGAATGGCATTTTCTTTTCCTTTTTGGTTAAAACTAGAATTTACTGAGATATTTATTTCAATTTATTGCTTAAAACTACGAGGCTGCGCATCAAATTATCGCCATTCTAATGTTCATTTTACCTTCATAAATATGATTGACATGGCTTAAAAAGAACCATAAAAATAATGCTTTAATTAATTGATCTTTCCAGATTGCTTGAAGACTGATTTCTAGTAAGTTGGATCAATGGTTGGTAAACAGGTAGCTGATGGTGTTTGAGATTATGATAGTAATTGCCTACCAGTTTAAAGTTGCATCAACATGTTAAAACGATTTAAAAATATAAAAAAAAATTAATTTTAAACAAAAATTATTTAAATTTTTTAAAAATATAATTTTAACCGCATTTTCAAATACGCAAAAAAATATGCAAGTGTTTCAAACTATACTTGCTTAACCAATTAAGTTGAATTATACTATATAAACACCACAAGATGTGGACTAGCTATTCTGAAAAAATGCAAACACCAGATATTAGTCAGAGTTCTAAGGTACACCGTACACTGTATAATCACAAAATAAACTTGCATTTCTGGTTTGGCGTGGTAGATTGCAAGAGCTTCAGAAGGAAGGACTTCACAAATCATAGCCTAGGAGTCCCATCACTGTTAAACTGCAAGGGAGAAGAAAACGATGTGTTATGATTTTGTCTGACTGTTGAACATCTCTGTACCATTATCAAAGGGCTAATATCAAATTGCCATTTTGTCAGTCTGAAGAAAACTATAGCCTGAAAAGTCATCATTCTAGCTACAGGTCAATTAAAAGATGATAAATGA
>Ga0325411_1004720_pt1 | contig 15242 bp, 4 predicted proteins | sample PopdelMetagenome_13_FD_206181 | JGI IMG/M metagenome (GOLD analysis project Ga0325411, IMG submission 206181) | Populus deltoides microbial communities from Bellville, Georgia, United States - Xylem-PdIQD-R4 | ecosystem: Host-associated > Plants > Phyllosphere > Stem > Wood/Secondary xylem... | reverse complement strand
CTTGAGCAATAAAGGGAAACATGGGTCAAACTATTCCCCATCACTGAAGAAAAGGAAAGCTACCACTGAACCTGCAAAGCCAAGTGAGGCATCAATTCAGTATCCTATTGGTATAGTCTTTCTTTTGGTTATCTTTCATTAAGTTGATTCAATGTAGTTAGGGCATGGTGAGTTTAATTTTAACAAATTACTTGTGGTCTTCCGCGTGTCAATCACACCCTCATTTATTTATGGCGCATGATTTCAAGCTATATGCACCTAAATGTATTGTATTTCCATCAAGGATCTGTCAGGATGGATGTAGTCATCTTGAACTCTGATGAACTACCTTTAGTCAGATTTTGGCAAAAAACAAATTGCTAGTACCCGGAAGGTTAAAAAGTAGGGGAAGAAAACAGTGATTTGTAAACCACCCTCAATTTTTTATTTTTTAATTGGTCATTTGCCATGAAGATCCTTAGCTTGTTTCCTACAGAGCACGTTTTTGTAGGGCAGTTACAGAGCTCCAGATTACAGGGCTACTTCGGATGCCTAGCAAAAGACGGCCTGATTATGTGCAGAGAGTGGCCTTTGGACTTTAGCTCAGAATTATCAAACTGGTCTAATCTCTCTCTGACTCCTTTTCCCCTAATGTAATTTTGATTTTGTATTCCAGTATATATTTCTTATCCTCTTAATGATCCAAATTTTATTTAATTACTTGCCTCCCCCCAACAACAATTCCATTGTAATTCTTTGTTTTGGTATGCATGTAACCATAGATTTTGTTCTGGCTCATACCAACAGCTTCTGGAATTTGCACTAATTCTTTTAGAAAAAAGGGAAAACCCAAATTTATATTTCCGTTTTCATTTGCATCCCAAACTTGTAGTTTTTGTTAATTCAGACACATTTTCTACAGTTGCATTCTTTTGTTAATTTTTTTTATTAGTTTGAGTTGAATTTTATGAGTTAGAACAACGTTGATTTGAAGAAAATTTGATGAAAAAATTAATGATCAATAACATTTTTAGTCTAATGTGTATGTTATATGTAGTAAAATGGCATTAATACGAAGAAATTTAGATAAGATGTGTATTAATTGAAAGACAATTGAGGATTTCTTAAAAGAATATATGGAATCAATTTGACACCATGTATAAGTTTGGGTATAAATTGAGAAAAAATCTTTTTTTTTAATTATTTTCTTGTGGCTTTTCAGTCACCATCACAAATGAGTGCCATGTAAAATATTAACTAATTGAACAAGGAAAATTAATTTTTTTTATAAAATATTGTTTATTGGAATGATTTTTTTTTTTTGAATTTTATTTTATCTTTTACCATTTAATTTACTAAGTATTGAATTTTATAATTTATTTTGGTTTATTTTTTGAGATGTTATCTTAATTTAATGATCTGAATCACGAGTTTTATGGATTAACGCAGTTGACTTAGGTTTTTTGGGCTTTTTTTGTAATTGAATTTCTTTTCAATTTTGTCATTTAATATTTGATCGGAATGAGGATTAAGTTTTATAATTTGTTTTAATTTGTTTTCTATGAGGTTATTTTAGTTTTATGTCCTGAGTCAAGTGTTTTGTTGGTTAACTTGGATAGATTTGGATTTTTTTTAATTATTTTTTTTAATTTTATTTTTCAACATTAGATTGATTAAGATTGGACTTCAAAATTTATTTTGATTTGTTTTTTATTGGGTTATTTTGATCTCATGATTCATATTTTACAAGTTAATCCGGGTTGATTCAAGTCTTTTTTTGATTTATTTTTTAACTGATTTTTTATTTATTTTCAATAATGGGTTGATTGAAAATTAAGTTTCAATATTTATTTTAATTTGTTTTCTATGAGGTTATCACAGTCTTATGACTCAAGTCAATCCAATATATTGTCATCTCGATATTAAAAATAAAAAATGTCATCTTAAATTTTTTTTATTTCAACTATCTTTTCTAGTTATTAAGGTTGTTTTTGGACTATTTAAGTTAATTGAGTCATATTGGATCAATCCTTACATGAATACTTTTTTTACTTTATAAAAATGCATTAATAATAATTGAATATTTTTTTAATATTTTAAAAAAATTTAATATGATTCACAAGATAGCACATGTAAATTATTCAATAACAGGTATCCAAGTTGTATCGGTGGGCGATAATTGGTGCATGACTCATGTCCAAGAGGAGCCAAAACACCTAAGTATCAGCATCGCATACCCGCCGATTGCTAATTGGCGACCAAAATAGCATTTAAGATTGGAATCCCTTTATTTTCTTTGTTTGTGTGAGCTGTCATACAAGAACCAAATCAATTAATAAGCAAGATGTCTTCAATTGATACCTCCCGTGATGGTGATGCAACAAGTAACCCCGTAACAAGTACCCAAAGGGCTTTTACCTAAAAAGATAACTGAGGTAAGTTCCCCTGCCATACCTCCTTCAATTAATAACGAGAGTAGTGTTGTACCATATGTGTTACCCTTCATATATAACCATGGGAAACCATCTAGCCAATATTCTTTAAAAATGGAAGATAAAAGATCCATATCTCCTATTGCTAACTATATGTCCACTTACAGGCTATCCAAATCACTCAAGACCTTCGCACATAAATTTTTCACATATTACATCCCTCGGAATGTAGAAGAGTCATTACTTCATCCACAATGGAGTCAATCTATACATGAAGAACTAAAGGCCTTACAGAAAAACAAGACTTGAAAGTTGGTTTCATTACCTAAAAGAAAGAAAATAGCAAGGTGTAAATGGGTCTTCTCCAATAAATATAATGTTGTAGGATCCATTGATAGGTACAAAATAAGGCTTGTTGCAAATGGGTACACACTGATGTATGGGATATATTATCAGGAAACATTCTCACTAGTAGCAAAACTGAACACACTTAGAATTTTGTTATCACATGCAATAAATCTGGATTGGCCATTACACCAGCTTGACTTGAATAATGCATTTCTCCATGGTAATTTAGAATAAAAAGTTTTCATAGACATTCTGCCAGGATACTCGGCAACTTTAGAATACAAAGTAGTATATAAGCTATAAAAGGTCTTGTATGGACTAAAGCAATCTCTTTATGCATGACTTGGTTGTTTCAGTGCAACGATGAAAACATGTGGATTTTAGGTTGAGAACCTTGAACCATATTCTTTTCCTAAAAACCAATTTGAAAAGGTGATAACACTGATTGTTTATGTAGATGACATTATCATCACAAGTAATGATAAATAAAAAATTCTTAAACTCCAAGAGCAATTATCAGCTGAATTTCAAATAAAGAACCGAGGGGGACTCAAATACTTATTGGGAATGGAAGTCTCCAGATCAAAGCAAGGCATATTTTTATCCAAAAAATATGTCTTTGACTTGTTATCTGAAGTTAGGTTGCTAGAGTGTAAACTCACCGAGACTCCCATTGTCCAAAATCATCAACTTAGAATATACGTCGATCAAGTACCCATGAACAAAGAAAGATGTCAAATGATAGTTGGTAAGCTCATTTACCTATCACATATTTGGCTAGACATTGCTTATTTCGTAAGTGCGGTGAGCCAATTCATATACAGTTCTAGTGAAAATCACACGAATGCAGTAACTAGAATCCTTCAATATTTAAAGTCCTCTCCTGTGAAAAGACTAATGTTTACAAAACATGATAATTTAAATGTTGATGGTTACACTGATGTAGATTAGGCAAGAAATATTTCAAATAGGAAGTCAACGTCATGCTATTTCCCCTTTGTAGGGGGTAGTTTTGTCATCTTAAAGAGCAAGAAACAGAAAGTTGTTTCATTGTCAAGTAATGAAGCAAAGTTTTGAGGTAAGGCCAAAGGTGTATGTGAACTCCTTTAGATGAGGAGGCTACTAATAGAAATAGGTTTTTTCCTAACTCAGAAATGAACCTGTTTTGCGACAACAAAGCAGCTATTAACATCTCTCATAATCCAATCAAACATGATCGAACTAAACATGTTGAAGTTGATTGACACTTCATTAAACAAAATATTGAAGAGAAAATTATTCGGTTCATATATATGTCAATTCAGAAAACCAGCTTGCAGATATGACAGTATCTAGAAAAGAGTTCTACATCTTACTTGACAAGTTGGGTATTAGAGATATCTATGCACCAACTTGAGAAAAAATGTTGGCATGAGCTGTGATACAAGAACCAAATCAATTAATTTATGAAAAGTTTTGTAAAATCTATTACTCCAAGAGATAACCATAGTTATAGCTTTCAATCTTGTACATTTAAAAATAGCTCCTATTAATCTACATATACCTGGAAAGTATGTTTTTGTAAGATGTGAGGAAAAGACAAACTTTTATTACTTTTAGTAGTGTTGTTATCTTCATTAAATCTAATTTTATTAAATTAACATATTATATCATAAAAATAATTAGAACTTTATACTGTTTTATTTCTTTTACAAAATCTAAATTATTAAATTCAAAATCAATAGTTAGATTTGAAATATTATTGCTTATATTTAAAAAAAATACAAGAAAAATATTAATTTCTCTCCATTTGATATAATGTATTTGCGCTAGAGTTAAAAAAAGATTTTTAAAGTATATTTGAGAAAAAAAATTAAATTAAAGCCTTGTCAAATATTTTTTTCAGATGATTTTGGTACATTATATTGAAAACAACAACAAAAAAATCTGAAAAAAACATAATATATATATATATAGCCCAAACGCGCCCTTACAAGTGTATTACTAACAAACCCGAAGTGAAGGCAAGCGTTATGGAGCGCGAGTATAGAGTTTTTTCGTAAATACACGAGAGTACGACTAATGGGCTAGCAATAGAAAGCGTGACAGAAGTTTATTTTCTTTTGGGGTTCAGAAGAATCATAACATGACGTGGGACAATCTCAGCTGGTGATTTTGTGTCTTTCGATGCACATGATCAATCGTCAACTTCTTCATTACATTACCTTGCAAATTACAAAAATAATTAAAAGACATAGCAAAAATACCATGGACTCCATCATAATGTTTTTTTTATATATATATATCTTTTATGACTTTTTTTAAAAATTTTAATTATTATTTTTTTTCAATTTTATCCATTAACTCCAAGTTATTTCACATTTAATCCTAAAACAATTTTTTCATTAGCTTCTTATAAACTTCTTGGAGTGTAGAAAAATCACGCTATTTATTTGATTCTCAATTTAAAAAAAAAAAATTTATCACTTGAAAAAAATATACGAGGACCAAATCTAACACATTATCTAAACCAAGGTTTTTTTTACTATTTAGGTAGCATATGTTCAATTATTTTGGCTTTCAGATTTTTTTTGGTTTTTCATTTTAGCCCATTTAGTTTTTGCAATTTTTATTTTAGTCCAAGATTGTATTCTATTTAATTTTCAATCTTCATATTTGAGAGAATATAGAGAAAGCTTAAAGAAAATAACAATGAAGAAAGAAAGTTGATGAATAGTCAAGTTTCAAACATAAAACAAGTTATTTTTTGTGTCCACAAGTTTTATTTGTTTTATTTGTTGAGGGAAGTTGCAATTTTTATTTTAGTCCAAGATTGTATTCTATTTAATTTTCAATCTTCATATTTGAGAGAATATAGAGAAAGCTTAAAGAAAATAACAATGAAGAAAGAAAGTTGATGAATAGTCAAGTTTCAAACATAAAACAAGTTATTTTTTGTGTCCACAAGTTTTATTTGTTTTATTTGTTGAGGGAAGTTTTTTTTTGGTGTTTTTTTTTCTTTATTTTGCTGGAATATATGGATCAGGGTTGATAAAAAAATATGTTTTTAAACTTATTTTTATGTTTTTGAATTAGTTTAGAAGTGTTTTGAGTTAAAAGATTTTGACCTCGTAAAGGTTCTTTTAGAGTATTTTTAGGTAAAAATAGATTAAAAAATATTTTTTTAAATTAGAAAAAAAATTAACCTTGATTTTTTTATGACCTCTACAATAATTAAAAACTAGACTTCAAGATGATGCATTATTTGATTTTTTTTCTAAGAAAAAGGTGGACAACATGTTAGAGTAGGTGAAAAACGTGTTGTCTACTCCTCGAGGGGAGAAAAAAAGAGAAAAGGCCAAGCCCAAAGGCCTTGCCTTATAGGGCCACATATATTGCCCTTTCATTTCATGGGCTAACCACACTTACTCACCTAGGCTCAAATATTTTAATTTTTTTTAGCTTTTAAACTATTTTTTCTCTTAAACTTAAATTTAAATTCAATAAAATTATTTTTTATTTTTATCTTTGATTTGATTTTATCTCTTTTTTATGAATGTATATTTTTAGTGTCATATAATGAAAGATAGATTCTAAAAACACTTATGAAACCCGAGTAAAATCATAACTCGGGTTATGAGTTTCATGTGTTAGCTAGACTAACTTGTTTCGATTCAAAACGTCATTGGCTCAATATTTTAAAAAAATAAGGTGAAACAATATCATCTTGAAATATTTTTTTAAAAAAATTAAAGTGGGGTCTTGAAATTTTTTAATTGAAATTTATTTAAATTAAAAACATATTATGGATATTATTTAATTAAGTATAATTTAATTTTGATTTTGTTTTTTTAGATTATAAAATGTTTTCTAATATTAACCATTGTTTTGTGCAACCTTTTATGGTATTGTTTTTCTTAAATTTTGTTATATCAATTTTCTTTCTGCATCTATTCTTTATCATATAATTAGATTAAAAACTTGATTGAAAAAAAAGTATTAAACCCAATTAGATCTATGGCTTGTATGGTGCGTTTGACGAGTTACGATAAAAAAATATTAAAATTAATTTGGTATTTTTCTAAATCAAATCACTGTGTTGGGTGTGTATGTTACTGATGTTATGAAGTCACACAAGTCATAAGCAGGAGCGGAGTTAAGAAATTTAATATGGAGGGTTAAATTAACAAATAAATAAATTCTAAGAAAGTGAAAGTTAAAATTTTCATAGTTTTAGAACTAAAAGTTAAAATTATTTGAGGAAAAGGCAGGGGAAAAATAAAAGTTTTGCAGGGGCCTTGTCTCAACCTGTGGTTTATTTTTGTGTTTTAAAAATATTTTAAAAAAAATTTAAATTTTTTATTTTTTTTCTTTACTTCAAATTAATATTTTTTTGATGTTTTTAGATCATTTTGATATGTTGATGTTAAAAATAATTTTTAAAAAATAAAAAAAATATTATTTTAATATATTTTCAAGTGAAAAGCAACCGCAACCATACTCCTATACACATTAATAATTTTTATTTTTAAAATTTTAATTGTTTACGCTATTACTCCATGTAATTACAAGTCTACAGTTTCACGTGAATAATAAAAATATTAGGATCATTATGAAATGGGCATCCGTAAAATGCTAATATTAGTTAACCTATTAAATTTGAATTTGATTTTTCTATTATTTTATTCAAATTTAATAATTTAGTCAATATCAATATTTTATTGTAACGATATTGCAAACCCCTTTCTAAATATGTGTGAAGACTTCCAAGTTTTTGTAATTGTTTCTCTATGTTTCTTAATAAAAATAGATAATTTAATAAAAATAAATTAAAAATATATAATTTACTTTGTTGGTCTGAAAACAACTCATACAGTGTCCTCGTTTTACTGACAAACAATATCAGTCTTCAACCATAGTAAAATGAACAATAAAACAGTGTCCTCGTTTAGTCTCTTTTGTAATTTATTACACGAATTAAATTAAAGCCTATAGATTTGAATAAAATCACAACTCTACCATTGTAAGAGCTCATGTCCTTTTCGTGCTCTTACTTTTGTATTGTATATGGTACACCTCGTTGTATTATAAAATTACTAAGAGTATAGTACTTGAAATGTGGATGTATATTTGGAAATTCTTAATTATTATTCTAAATATTTTAAAATAAAAATATTTTTTTACTATTTTGAAACTTTGAAACTAACGTAGATGTTTAAATTAAAATAAATGTATTAAAATTAAAAGTATAGCTATGAGAAGCAAAATAATTATTCAAATAACTAAAAGAAGTGATTTTTTATTTAATCTTTTTGTGATATAATTTCATGAGATAAAATTTTAAATTATAAAAAATGATCAAATTAAAAGAAAAAAACCACAATGTAAGAGATTGATAGAGAAAATATATGGCCAACCTCAAAACTTTTAAAATTTTTATTTTGATCTAAATATTTATTTTGTTTATTTTTCAATCTCTGAATTTGAAAGAAGAGAAGGAAGCTCGTTATAAAACATTAAAAAAGATAAAGTTGTTGGTTGACCACATTCTAGTCATAAAAAAATTATCTTTGTGTCAATGAGTTTATATTACTTAGAGGAGTTTAGTGAAAGTGTTTTTTCCATCTAGATATTGCAGAAAAGTAGATTAAGTTTTATTTGGTTTATTTCTATTCGATTGATTTTTTAAAAAGTGATTTTAGAGTGTTTTAGAGTTGTTAAGTGGTCTTTTGAAGTTTATGTAGTGTTGGGGAGATGTTTCAAGGGGGAAAAGATATGAAAATTGTGTTTTTAAAACCTAAAAAACTAACCCTATTTTCCTAGTCAAGAGAGGTGACTAGAAAAACGATTGATCGATTACATGAGTAGATGACAACACATCGTCTTACTTTAAGAAAAAAAAAAACTAATAAAAAGGCATGGACCTGGGCTTTTAGGCCTATATGTGTATGGGTTGTTGATTAAGGCAAGATGTGTGGGTCTAGTCCATCAGCGCCTTGTCTCTTTTGTGTTTTTTTTTTGTTTTTATTTTTCAATCCTTTCCTTTAGTTATTTCTATTTAAATATTGATTTATGTCATCTCTCTTATTTATAAACAAATTGATTTAACTTTGTGTTTTTAAATAGTGATTGATATTTTTATATATTTTTTCAGTTGCTTGATGCTTCAAATAGATTAATTTGATTTGTATATAAAAAAATTCTTCTTATATCTTATATGAATTACCTGTATTTGTATGATTTTTTATAAAAACAAAAATAATTTGTTGTTAGCAACAAAATTTAGTCGTGAAAATATTTAAAATACAAGGAACAGTTAGTTTAAAAGTTTTATATGTGTATCTATTTTTTATTTCTACTACGAAGATTAACTTTCTACTTTAATATTTAATTAGTGTTAATAACATTTTTATTTATTTATCAATTCACTTGTTTCTTAGTTTATTTTATAAAGCATAAACAAGATCTTTTTTGTTTCTTACTATAAAAAAATACATGATACATGAAAACATATTCATAGCGTAATTATTTTTTTCGCGTTAAAAATTAACTTGAAATCCTACCATAGCATAAACAACACGGTTGCATTTCTTAATTAAAAAAATTATAATATTTTAAAATGCTTTCACAACATTAACACATTCTTTTACTATATTTAAAATTAACTTGAAATTCTACCCCTAACGGAACGTTGATGACAAAACTATTAGATTCTTAAGGAGGAAAAAAAAAGGAAAAGACAACACAAAAAGTAACCATATCTTGAAAGGAGGGGCATACGTCACTTTCCCAAATTTCTAATAATAATTATAAAAATAAATAAAGAAATTCCCTAAATTATTGGTGGAGTGCTTGGTTACGGTCCATACCACGTGCCAAGATACGGTATAGTATTAAATTTACTTCCAGTACCAGAGCCAGAGCACCATTACGTTCTTTTCACTGTTCTTCATTGTTGCAACTCGCAAGAAGCCATGGATCCTCAGGAGCTTAAACAAGGCATAGCCGAGCTTTACGACGAGTCGTCAGGTGTGTGGGAGGACATATGGGGAGATCATATGCACCACGGGTTCTACAACCCGGATGATCAGGTTTCTGGATCCGGGTCGGATCATAGGGCTGCCCAGATCCGAATGATGCAGGAGGCGCTTCGTTTCGCTGGCATTTCAGGTTTGAACTTTGAATGATTTTTTTTCATATATTTATACTCTCTCTCTCTCTCTCTCTCTCTCTCTATATATATATATATATATATAAAAGTCGTGGCAATGAATCTAATTTTGTGATTATAGTGGTAGCCTTTTCTTATCTATAATATAAGGTAGGACCGTGTCGGGAACACCCAAGACATAACTCACTGTATTTGAGAGTGAGTCATATATTTTAGAGAATTACTAAAACAAAGAAACACAAGCTTAAAGTAGTGGCCTGAATCAGGACTCGGTCAGAAAAGAGTCTGAGTTCACGCATGTCCGTGCAACCTCGGAGGTCTCATATGCCTGATAATGTTCTTTCCAATTCCACCGCTTATTCTGGACTGTGTCTCAAGAAATTAAAAAAAAAAAAAATCAACTTGGTCTTGTCTTCTATAAATGAGTAAACTACTCTTTAGTCCCTGTGTTTTGAGCGATGTTATAAATTAGTCATCTACTACGTGTTTAGGAACCAACAACTTTGTCTCTTTGTCTGTGCTATAGCTGTCGTCCATGGACGAGGTCTCAAATCACCGAGTTATCGGTCAATTATGGAAATAAATTTAATTTGGATAAATGTAATAATTGTCATATTGCATCACACATGTCCACCACTAACTGCTAAGGGGATGTGTGGAGTTAGAAGAGGGCAAGTGTTCATTGTTAATCTATTGCTCTTTTGATTAAACACAATTAGAATGATTAGGACAGACATAAACGAGATTATGATACCATGTAGTATAGTTTTTAAACCTGGACGGTCTATGGCCTGGGTTTTGAATTTTGATCAGGTTATCGGGTTGGTGGGTTAAATTTTATTTTAAAAAAGTTCAAAATGGTGTCGTTTTAGTTCAAAAAGAAAAAAAAACAAAAGTCAATGGGCTGCAACCGGGTTTTTCCGGGTCAACCGGGTTGTTGGGTCAACCCCCCGGTCATCCGGGTCATACCGGGTCATGACTTATATTTTTTTATCAACTCGGTCCGGTTCCAGCCCCGGGTCGACCCACCGGGCCGGGCCGGATTTCAAAACTATGATGTATAGTCAAATTAATTAAACAAGACGACATTGGATCGACCCGGCAACGCTGTAGCCCGCGGCCAATGTCTAAACTCTATTAGTTGTTGTTAGGCATGATGAGGGTGTTTGAGATTATGATAACGATTGCTTTTTAAAATGTATTATTTGTATGAAAATGCATCAAAATAATATATTTTTTTTATTTTTTAGAAATTATTTTTTATATTAGCATATATTAAAATAATTTTAAAACATAAAAAAATTTAAATTTAAACAAAAAAATTTAAATTTTCACCACCACGGGTGCCGGAAAAAGCTAGATGTGAAGAGGTGATTCCTGCAACTAGAGCTGATGACATTGCCGATACCTGAGAGCCAGCAACAGTATGTATGTCTTGTGATGCTAGTTAGTAAGATTGGCCGCTCTTGTTTTCAAGTCTGTGAACAGAAAATTGTAGGAGTAGATAACCTTCTAGTGGCAAAAGGACCGTGGGGGGAGCTAGAGGAGCTAGGAGGAGCCACGACACGCGTTTTCTTTCATAAACTATCTATTTGAATTGTATTTCTTCACACGTTAAATATTTTTTTATATTTTTTACGTGTTTTTATGTATAAAAAAATATTGTAAATTAAAAAAACTCATAAATACATATAATTGAATAAATCTAGAACTATATAGATTAATAAACAAGAAAAAAAAATCAAGAAACATATATAAATAAAAATAAAGTTAATTTATATAAAAGATAAAAAATTACAGATGAATTAGAATAAAAACTAAATACATAGTACCATAAAACAAATTCTATAAAAAAAAGATTAAATATGAAAAAAAATCACATTGGCATTAATTGAAAAATAAATTTAAAAATTATTTAAGAAAAAAAACATTAAAAAAGATATCAATTAAAAAAACAATATCAAAAAAATATAACTAGGATATAATGACTTAACTTGTCAAACTTATGCTCCGGGTCACAAACGTAATTGCATTCAATAATTTTTGAAGGCCCACCCGCGTGCTTGGGCTATTTTGGCCATTTTCTATTTTTTTAAAAGGTTAATTATAGCACCTGGTTTTGTTTTTGTTATTTCAAATTATCTGCCCTTGTTTTCTTGAAGAAAAAACATGTAGATGATGTGTTGCTTGCGAGCCAAGATTTTGGCGACGTAGTGGTGGCTAAAAAATCATGGTAGCTTTTTTTTTTTTGTAAAAAAACTCAATTTTAAGTCATTTCAATCTAGAAACACAATACTCTTTAAACACCAATGTATCAATTTATAAACTCAAAATACCAAAAAATAAAAATAAAAAAACACGAAATCAAGCCCGGGTAGATTTATCTTTCTCATTCTAGATTTGTTTTTCATGAAATATTAAGGTTCTAAACAATCACCACCAAGCCTTTCATTTCTAATGGAACTCGTGGGCAACAAAAAAAAATCTATTTTGATGGTTAGAAATGGTTTGAATGATGATTTTTTCTTTCATCACCGAAACTCGATAATTTTTCTCTCTCTCCTCTTTTTAATTATTTAATTCATATTTATTTTTAAGTAGTTGGGTTTTAAATATTTCACATAAATAGGTATCGAACTTATTGAGAATGACCTCTTGGTATTAACTACGAGGTAATGGAATTGATTTTGCTTCATTCTTTGATATAACTAAGTTAGCATATGATAAGATTAGTCCCCTGTCAAGTTCACTCTTGGACACTGTTTTTTCACGCAACTTCATTCTTTGGTATTAAGTTGTATGTCGTACTTGTGAAAAAAAATAAAATTGTATGGAATATAGTTACGTGATGGTTACATCCAAGAGTGTGTTAATTCTGTTATTGTTTTTTTTTTAATTTGAATGATATATTTCGGTTTTGAAGTATTTTAACATGTCGTTTTGGGATTGAAAATTTTCTTTTAAGATAATTTAACTAAAAATTATACAATTCAAATCTCAAACACAATATCAAGTATCTAATTATAATTTTAAAATCTAAAGATTTATATTCAGTAACAAGTAGATCATTGATTCGAGTTATATTGTGGGTTGTATCAATTTTAAAAAAAAAACATAAAAAGAAATATTCAAGCATAACTAACATTTTTCTAGTAAAAAAAAAAACTTAAATCATGTGAGAGTTGATTCGATATGACTTGATCGAGTCAACGAGTCTAAAAACAACTTGAACGACATGTGAAAATATAGTCTGACTAAAAAGAATTCAAGACAACATTATTTTTTTAAAACATATTGAGACTAAAATATATTGAATCGACCCAAGTTAACTCGTGTTAACCTTTCAAATTCACGACCTGGGTTGTGAGACCATGATAACTCAATGTAATAAAAATCAAAACAAATTATGAAACTCAATTCCAAATAAACTCATTGTTGAATTATGAAATTAGAAAAAAAAATCAATCTAAAAAAACACAATACAAAATTACTTAGGCTCCGTTTGTTTGCTGGAAAGTAGTTTTTTTTTGGAAAGTGAATTCCGGGAAAATAAATTATTTTCCGATGTTTGGTAGTGTAATGTAAAATAAGTTGGAAAACACTTTCCAGTGTTTGATTATGTCATGAAAAATGAGCTGAAAAATAACTTATTAATGTTTTATTTTTTTTTCAAGTTTATTAAAATAATGAGGAACAAATCTTACAAATTAAAAAGTTAAATGAGAATAAAATTGAAAAAAATATATAATTTCATAAATTATCTCAAATAAAATAAATAATAATCAAAATAATAGAGATTAAATCTAAAAAATAAAAAAATTGAAAGATGAAGAAATTAAAATAATAATAATTAACATTTCATAAATTATTTCAAATAAAATAAGTAACAATCAAAAGAACGAGGACCAAATTTGATAGATAAAAAATTTCAATTAAAAAAATAATAAGGGAAAAACAAATAATAATTATAAAAATGAGGACCAAACTTAATATAAAAATTAAATTTCAAGGGATGAAATTGAAAAACAAATATTCAAAACAAAATATATATAGCAATTAGAAATTTGAGGATCAAATTTGATATAATCAGTAAATAATATGACATTTCTAAAATTTTCACAACTTCCGAAAAATGTTTTCTGCTCAAAATAAAAGGAAAACACTTTTCTGGAAATCAAGCCAAATTTTTCTTTGACTGGAAAGTGTTTTTCGTTGACCAACTTTCCTAATGACAAACAAACACAGGAAAATTTGGAAAATGGTTTCCCGAAAACCATTTTTTGGGAAACAAACAATCCCTTAAGTCTACTTGAGTTAACTCGCAAAACTCATGAATCAAATCATAAAACGAAGATAATTTTATAGAAAATAAACAAAAACAAATAAAAAAGTCTAATTTATAATCAACAAAATGTTGAAGATGTTGAATGATAAAAATAAAAAATAAAATCAATTTAAAAATAGATAAAAAAACTCAAGTCAATCGGGTTAAACTGTCAAACCCGTGACATAGATTCAAGACTAAAATAACTATAAAGAAAAGAAATTATAACAAATTATAAAATTTAATTTTTATGTGTTGAAAATAAAATAAAATAAAATATTATTTACTAAACAAAATGAAAATAAATATAAAATATCTCAACAAACTTGGCTAAAATGTCCGGAATGAATTGAGATTAAAAAAATAGAAATAAATTTGTTACAAGTTATTTTATTTTTTGAAATGATAAGGGTGCAAATCATTGAAGACAAAACATAACAAAGGATATAATATGCATGACCCAGCAAAAGGAAAAATTACCATAGTCTAAAATCATTAGTGAGACTTTAATAAGTGAGCATGTGGTACATCAGGTATGTTTTCAAAAATAAAATTTAAATGAATAAGAGTGTAGTTTAACAAATTAATTTTATTTTATTCTCTAAATAATATGATTATTGAAGGTTTACATAGTTATTAACTTTAGGACTCGTAAAATTAGTCGAGATGCCTGAATATCCATGTCAATAAAAAATATTTAAAAATAATAAATTTAAAAATTTTTAATTTCTATCTTATCACATCAAAATTATTTAAAGAATATTAATTTAATATTTTTAAATAAAAAATTTTAATACAAAAATAAAGGCTCACTACCAAACAAATAAAAAAAATAATATCTTCATGAAAAAGCAAAAAACCCACACCATATCCCATCAAATCCTCTCTCTCTCTCTCTCTCTCTCTCTCTCTCTGTAAGAGACGCGACACCTCATCTTTCCCCTCTTTAATTGTAGTGTTAATCAGTCGAGAAACCCCACAAAGCAAAGTACAACAAAACCCCCCCCTG
>Ga0325411_1004718_pt1 | contig 15246 bp, 5 predicted proteins | sample PopdelMetagenome_13_FD_206181 | JGI IMG/M metagenome (GOLD analysis project Ga0325411, IMG submission 206181) | Populus deltoides microbial communities from Bellville, Georgia, United States - Xylem-PdIQD-R4 | ecosystem: Host-associated > Plants > Phyllosphere > Stem > Wood/Secondary xylem... | reverse complement strand
CTGCTCGCATTATTGTGGGTTGTTGCATGTGTCTGCATGGTCCACGATTTTCAACTCTTTCAAGCATGTGAGAGGAGCAGATTTTGAAGGCATGAGTTTTTGTGCAAGTGCCGCATACAGGGGGGGCTGATACAGGGGGGACTGGTTTATTGTGAGAAAGCAAGCCCAGCCTCCATCAATTAGTTCTTACTAGCTTTGATACCCGCCCGATGCCACGGATTATTTTTTTAATATAAAAAATATTAAAAAAATTAAAATTTAAAAATCTTGGGTTTTTTTGCAAAGTTATATCCAAGAATCTTGGATTTGGCTGCAACGCCTGATCTAAGAGTAATATTTATAATATTAATAATAAAATTAAACTTGCATGACCCAAGTTTAAGTGAGTCTGGCTGTAACACCGGACCCAAGAATACTGGATGTGGATCTGACTATAAGGTCGTGTCATAAAAGTGATAATCAAATAGATTAATTAAAAAAAACAAAGAAAAAAATCAACAGGAAGGAAAAAACTAATGAAGAAAAAGAAAAAAAAAACATTGAATTAATTGGGTCAACCTTTTAAATCAGGTTATCCCGTAAAACTTGAGATTTGCGTCATGAAAGTCTTATAATTAAATAGAAAAAAAAATGACGGGTTTACTTAGAATTAACCGGGTTAATCCATTAAACCAAGTTAACCTATCAATCCCAGGATACGTGTCATAAAAGTATGAAAGTCTGATAATTAAATAGAAAGAAAATAACTTTAACAAACTAAACTAAATGAAAAAAATAACGTGTCAAATCAGGTTAACCCATAAAACCCGAGATTCGTATTATAAAAATCTGATAACTAAATAAAAAAAAATTAACATTAACAAACTAAATCAAACAAAAAAAATTAACATTAATAAACTAAATCAAACAAAAAAAATTCATGAAATAAAATAAAAAGAAAAAACAAGAAAAAAACAGTTATATAATATAATACAATATAATAATAATTATAATTATAATTATAATGAAAAAACATGGGGAAAATTTAAAAAAATGAAAAAAAAAAGTGGGGAAAGCTAAAGCTAAAGCTAAATTCTCAACCAATTCAATATTGAAAAAATAAATTTAACAAAGATAATTTAAAAAAAAATATGCGGGGGAAACACTGTAGCCAAACAAAAACCATGTAAGGGAAACACTGTAGTAATTCATAGTATTTTTTTTAAAAAAAAGCTACAAAGCTAATCTCTCAACCAGCTCAATATATGGCAAAGGTTATCTTAAAAAAAAAAAAGTCAATTTTGGGTAAAAGAAATGAAAAAAAATGCACAAAAAAGAAAAAAAAAACACGTGGGGGAAAGCTACAGTGTTTTAAAGAAAAAGAAAAAAAAACTAAAATTTCAACCAGCTCAATGGTAAAAAAATAAAATCAACAAAAATAATTCTGAAAAAAAAAACAAAAAAAAAAAAATATGTAAAAAATGACAATTTTGGAAAAAAGAAAAAAAAAACATATGGGGAAAGCTAAAGCTAGATTATCAGCCAGCTCAATATTAAAAAAATAAATTCGATAAAGATAATTTAAAAAAAAATATATGGGAAAACACTGCAGCAAAACAAAAACTATGTAGGGGAAACACTGTAGCAATTCATATTAGTTTTTTTAAAAAAAAACTATAAAGTTAAATTTTCAACCAACTTAATATAAAAAAAAATAAAATCTACAAAGATCATTTTGAAAAAAATAATAATAAAGAAATCATTAAAAAAAACATTGTATGAGAATATTATAACAATCCACAATGTTTTAAAAAAAAACTACATAGTTAAATTTTCAACCAGTTCAATATTTAAAAAAATTAGCAAATATAATTTTGAAACAAAAAAATTTTTAAAAAAAAGAAACGAAAAAAAGAAGAAAAATCAATTTTGGGTAAAAAAAAAGCAAAAAAAAACATGTAAAAATAAAATAAAAACAAAAAAAAAAAAGAAAACTACTACGACAGTGAATATTCCACACGTTTTAGAGTATTCTATAATATAATGGTCGTTTTGCATCTTTTTATATATTATTTTGCATGAAAAGATCAGGTTAGTATCCTTCCTTTGACTCGGAAGTTGTTGGAATACGAAAATCGAGTGTTGCTAAAATAAAAAAAAATATATATATATATATATTCTTTTTTATTATATCTGTTGTCCAATAGAATTTTCAAGGAAAAAGCGAGAAGAAAAGATTTCAAGAAAAACGAAGAGGGGGAAGACAAAAGAAAGGCTATGCTCGTAGCCTAGGATGTCTAACAAGAATGAAGAACTAGGGTTCTTGTCTTTTAAGAACCTCCAAATTCATCGTTGTCTTCAAATGTTTTGGTCGTATGCAGAAATGAATTTCAATTTGGGGAATCTGGTTTTCTGGTATTAGGAAACTGCCAGCCTCCTAGTGTTAGCCTGTGACGGCACCCTGTCTGCATTTATTGTATGGACGGGTCATTTTCAAACTTTTATGGTGGTGAAGAGCATCTTTATTTTCTTCACCTTCTTTATTGTCTTCACCTCTCTCTCTCTCTCTCTCTCTCTCTTCAATCATGAGTTAATGTGCCCTAAATAATAATAATTACGTACCTGGCTGGGCTCTACTGGACCGCAGGACACGTATACCATGTTGCCTTTGAGGAATTTGTTTTTAATAACACGGTCTGAAGAAAGTTATTAGGGAATGATATAGTTTTAAAAAGTTTTAGGGAAATAGAATAATTTATAAAGAATTGTCATTAGGAATCATGATAGGTGAAAAACTGTTATTTAGAATAATGGTTTAAATAAAAATTATGATTTAGAATCGTGGTTTTAATGTAATCGCTATTTTTAATAGCGGTTTTTTAATCATTGTGATTAAGAATAGCACCTTCATAACAAAATCGCGATTTTAAATCGTCTTTATGATGCATTTATAAACATTTTTTTTTCTCCATGGCCGTCGCTCCTGAAAAAAAAAACCCTAGAAACAAAAAAAAAAAACTCAAGAGAAAACACCATCCAATCCTTTGCCTAAAACACTAGAATCATCTTCCCCATGTCTCCACAAGTATTTCTACCACTTTTTTTTGTTGCAAACCGCCAGCCCAAGCTTCTATGTCTAGCCTCTCTGTCGCCATAACCGGTGGAACTGCCACTTACACATCACAAAATCAAGGTAAAATACTAGCATTATCTGTTAGTTTGTTAGGTTTAATTATTGAATTGATATATTTTATTTTTTGATTTAATTAGGTATTTGGGTTGTGTTTGATAATAAGATAATTTTAGGTTTTGAATGTTGCAATTATGTGTTTTAATATAATTGATGGGATTTATGGAATCAATCATGCTTGAATTAGAGAAATTAGAGTTTAAATTGATTATTGGGTTACTTTTCATATTTAATTATATTGTTTAAATTAATATAAATTTGATTTTAATTGATGCAATTAAACTAGAGCTTGCATTAAGTTTTCGTAAAAATTATTGTAATTGTAGATTTTATTCAATTGAGATCATTTTGTTTTTATTTAATATTCAATTCTCATAACTTATTTTTTAATTGTAAAAGTTATTCAATTGATTAGTTGTAAAAATTATTGTAATTGAATTTTTAAAATTAATTATTTTTTATTGCTATTATTATGGTCTACTTAATAACAATTTGTGTTTGTATTGAATTGTGAGATAATTTGTTTTTGATGAAATGAATATTTTTATTTTACATAATATATCTTCAAACTTTTTTATGTTGTGTTATGATGGTACTACTATTCCTGATACGAATACTGTAATATTGTAAGTATTTGTTACTTTTTATAGGTTAATTGTCATGTTGATTTTAAAATTGTCTTATATATTATGCATTTCCATACTTAGTTTATATAAGCATGATTTAATATCGTCAATTAACAAATAAACATGTGAACAAGTTGTTTAAAATTTCAAATCATCCATTAACAACTTAAAAAATGCACATAAATAAAAACAATGTTTAAAAAACACATGCATTAATTTGGGATTATAATTAACAAATAAAAATGATGTTAAAATAGCTTATGTTTCAATTATATGTTTGACGTTTGGTAATTTATGGTTTTGTTTGGCCATTTGTTGTGGTGGTTTAGACTTTGTGGTTTTGTTTGGACTTTGATTGTTGTAGTTTAGACTTTATTTTATGTAAAATTTTAGGTTGGGGTGGGCTGTGTTGCTTGACACAACCGTTATTGATAATAGTAGTTGGTTAACAGTTGTAAACACCCGCTATTGTCATTAGCGGTTGTTTAATATAACCGTTAGTACCATTAATGGTTGTTAATAAAACCATTTTTTTTTGAATAACGGTTGAGTAAAAAATATGATATTTTCCAAATACTTTTCTATCTTGTGCTATTTCATAATATTTTTTAAAACCATGCTAGTTTGATAAAATACCCGCTTTTGAGACCCCTCATCAAGCATTCAAGGTAGGAATAATGCTAAAAATTATTGGCAAGATTCAGAACACTAATCATTCTTTGCATGGAAAGGTGTAAATCGCTCATTATATGGATGTCCTTATTGGGATCAAATATTAATATTTTTTAGCACCATTGCATGTAGTGGGTGGGCAAGACCCACCCACCACCTTTAACATATTAATGACATAATCGAGACATAATGTTTAGAGGGACCAATTGGCCTTAGCCGCTATGCATAATCTATAATTCATAAAACCAATGACTGATGGACAAGTAATCATGTTCTAAAAAACCCAAATAGCTTATGAGCAAAGTATATATGTTGGATAATCGATTAATCTTTTGATTTTAGCATTCTAATCCTTGTTTTTTTTTTTCCATGGTGGCCGGTAGTTGGTACATGGTACCTAATAGGCCAAAGTAGCTAGTGGTTGATACCTGTAAAAAATCTCTTTTGATAGATTTATAGACTCTTAGATACTTAAGTAAATATCATTTTAGAGAAAGAAGACAATGATATTATAGAGAGATATACTTTAAAAATAACTATGCAATAGAGAATGAAGATTGTGAACATGGAGTTTGAAGGATTCATGATGTATTTATAGCTTATGATGTTGGGTTTCTTAATGTCATACATGCAGCGAAAACAATAAAACAAAATTATTCGAGAGTCTCTAGGATTCTGTTAGACAGATCTAGAGTTATTTATGGATTTATTACTTGAAGATCTGATCTTCTTTGGCTTTGAATAAATCTTTAAGGGTTCACTTGTCGCAAACCACAAGTCATCCAACTATCCAGCCTCCAATGGTAATCAACACGAACCACCAGTGAGAAATCTCCTAGATCCCTATTTAGAAGAGATGGATTGCTATGCTTAGAATGTTAGCTCTTTATTATGTGACTTATATAGTTTTTCTAACAGACAACAACTAAAAAATAAGAGGCATAACTTACTATTTATAGGGAAATTTGAAAAACCCTATAAATTAGCAAAATATCAATTTGCACCTTGAATAACATTCATATATTAATTTAGGATAATTTTAGAAATTAGCTCATTTAAGTCCTTACTTGATTTTTCTAAATCTAGAAATATGATCCCAATTTAATTTTTGACTAATGGTTCTTAATGTGTGTGACTCATTCGGTTTCTAATATGTTAGCCCAAATATAAATTGTAATTTTAATTAAATAAAATTAAAAAAATTAATTTATGATAAATTCAACAATTTATTAATTTATATTTGAATATCAAATGCATCGTCCAACAACGTGTTATGATCCCCTAAATATTAAAAAATTCATTAGTGATTTGACTTCACCTTTCAGTGACCAGTTTCTCAATGTAATTAATATCTTTACATTAATACTGTTTCAATTTAACATTAAAGCATGAAATATATCTGCTATGTAAAGCATGTTTGTTCTCTATATAATAGTCATTGATCATTTGAATAAAATCTGAAACTCTTCATATTTCATTCCACCTTGGCCAATGATTTCTTAGTAAATACTATTTGAATTTAGATGTAACATTTTCCCTAATTCATTTAGGGTGATGAATCCTCTCTTGATCACTCAAGTACCCTCATATAGTTCATGTTATATCCAATGTCTGCCCCTTCATTACTTTGGTTAAAATAACATGTAACAAGATCAAAACATATTATTCTCTATATAAGATAACATAGTGATATCAAGTCTAAGGATTACTTATACAACCGTTACATGAGCCTTTTTATAGACATAAATGATTTCTCCATATGAAATTCTCATGCAGGTCAATTAAATATACATGTTTTATGGCAAGCACCTACATATCAGTTTAGGTATCATTTATATCTTAACTTATAAGAACAATTGCTTCCTTTCATATATGAAAGAACACAATATGTATCAATCTGTACAACTCTAATAAATATGCAGTATTTAAAAGAGTATCGACCATGATTATTTTAAGAACAATACTTTGATGTAATAGAAACCCTATAATTATAACAACTTTATAATTTTCTTTGCAAAGAGTTTTTGTCCTATGAACTTTATCTTTACTCTAGATTCATTAATATAATATTATATGAATTAAGGTTAATTTCTCAGAACTATTAAAACACATGTAAAGCCTAAATTTTGGCACCTTTGATGAATAACACTTTTAAACTTTTCACTTTAACATGTGAGAGAGATTATTATATTATTTGGTTCTTGAACGAAATGAATTTGACTTATCAAAGATTAACTACTTTTGTGGCATCATTCGACTTCATTCCAATAGTGTTGATACCTAGGGACAAGTTTCCATCTTGTCACACTCCTATTAGACCTCTTTCGACTTTTCGAGTTCATATCTCAATTTTAATTGTGGGTTGCATGCCCACGTGATCACGAGGTTCACATCAGTTAGTATTAGAGTAAAGCTCTGAGAACAGGTCATAGCCTTCTGAAATTTTTGTTTTCCTAATGTTTGTTAAGTTTTTTCAGTGTTTACATTAATCTTATTTTTCTTTTTCTTTGTGTCTACGACATACTAGTTAAAAAATATAATAAAGTTTTATTTTTTGACTATCTCTAAACATATCGATAGCATAAAAGAAAAAAAAAGAGAGAGAAAAGAAAAGAAAAGATGTTATTCAAAGTATGTTGCAATTCTACCGCAAAAACACAACTCATAGAGAACCCTAAGCAAATCACCTCATAAATAATTTCTATTTCATTTTCTTCTTGGGGGTGAAATCAGTCTATATATTAAATTTAATCTTATTTAGATATTTTTTTCTTGAGATTTCAATTCGGGGTTTAATTTTGTCGTAAACTGATTATACACAGGTTTTAATACCTAGGCATAAGATAAATGACTTATAAACTATGATCTATAGTTTATTAGGTATCAGGATACTACATATTGAATTTCAGGCCATTCCAATTTTGTTAGGTTTGAGTTTCAATTCTAGTGCTTTCAAATTGTGTAACAATTATATTTGCATCAAATTCCAATACATATTTATCTACTATTTAACATAAATTACTAGCTTACAAACACATGTTTTCAATTTTAGTGCATAGGTAGTTGTGTTTCATTGCGGGTTGAATTATTTTTTTAATATATAAAAATAATATTTAAATACTACTAATGTGTTTTAAAATTCAAAAAATAAATAAATCTATAAATCTTGTCTAAGACAACAACAATAACAAATGTATTGAATTTATAAAGAAAAAGTTATCATGATGACCAACACAAAAATAATGTTTGATAAAAAGAAAAAAAATGACGAATTTCAATTCTAAAACAACCCAATAATAAAGGGAAAAAAAAGACAAAAAATGACCACGTCAACCAAATTTGCATGACAACCTTGCGATTCTAGTCGTGAGAATGTGATAAGCTTATATAAAGCAAATAAAAAAAATACTCGCTTTGTTTTTTTCCACTTTATAACTAAATTTTCAACTATTACACAATTTAAAGGGGAATAACATTTTACATTCTTAGGAGTTGGAGCTAGAAAAAATTCAACAAAAAAAAATGTATTTATTTATTACATTTAAAGTAATTATAAAAAAGCCAATTATTCTCAAAACACAATCCTGTATAAAATAAATAAATAAAACCCTAGCCCCCTGTATTTTCCATCTTCTTCCCCTCACCCCCTCTGCACAGCCACTAGCTCCTGGCCCAGCTCTTCTCACGGCTACAACCATGATTTATTAACAAATAATTCAAAATATACAGTGTGGTCATATGAAACAAAAAGATTAGATTGTTTCTCATTGGGCTGACCTTTTCAACAAAACAAAAAGATTGATTGTGTTCTCGCGACATTGACTTCGATGAGAAGAAAAGCTGTGACTTTTGGTGAAATTTTCGGCGGAGACTGTTTGTGGCTAAAGACTTTTTTTCATCAACCACCCAGGTTTTGATGGGTGGTTGCTGAGTCTACTGATATGAGAGAACCATTATTGTTACAGGTTGTGGGTTTGAAGAAAAAAAGGGTGGTTGACTGAGTATAAAAGTAATTTTTGAGGTGGGAGACTGTGATTTTTTATAGAGAAAGGTGAGAGAGAAGAGAAGGTTAAAGTGTGAAGATGAAAAATATTCGATCTTAGAATATTCAATATAAGCTAACCCACCATGAATGCTCTCACGCTGCATTGCAGGCCAAACCAAAATTCTCCAAATATATATAAAAACAAAAGGATGTTGAGTCGACAATAGCATTTTTAAATAACCAAGAAAAATCTGAGACTTTGATTATTGACTGGACTTGTTTCAATAACCACAATTAATTTAATAATATAATTAAAAATAAGGTAACAACAATAAATAAACTAAACTAAAAAAAAAATAATCAACTAAAAAATAAACACTTGTCAATATTATATAAATACATCCTTTCAATATTCTTAAAAGGTCTCCATGATTTTATTGAATAACAAAATAAGAATTAAATTAGAATGTGATAACACCATAAATATAAAAATGAAAAATAAATAAATTCAAAGCTCAATTGATGCTTGTGATCATGTAATCATGCAACTCACAATCAAAATTGAGATCTTATCCTGAAAAATCAAAATAGGTCTGATAGGAATGTGACATAATAGAAACCTACCCCAAGGCACCAACACTATTGGAATGAAGTAGAATGACGCCTCGAAACCAGTTAATCTTCGATAAGTCAGATTTAGTTCGTTTAGGAACTGAAGAATGCAAGAATTACTTTCACATGTTAAAACTGAAAAATTCAGAAATAATATTTATCAATAGTTGTTGAAATTTTGGTTATATGAGTTTAAATAGTTCTTGAAAAATTAACCCTAATGTATCTACCCTAGTGGGCTGAATTGACCCAGATACAAAACTGACCAAAAAACCCTGAAATCAAAAGCCCATAGCTTGATCTAAACAAGCTTTGAATCCTAGCTGAAAAACAAAGTATTAATTAAGCCCAAACATGAAAAAAAAAATAAAAATAATTAATCTATCATTAAATACCACTAGTCCTTCTTTTCTTGTGTAGCTAGGATGAATAAAGAATCCTTATAAGAAAAGGATTCTGAAACATTAATAAATCCTTGCCACACTTGGAGATTATATTGCAGTTCATTAAAGATCCTTGTGGAACTAGGAAATTTCCAAAACAAGCTCCCACATCCTTGTAGGAAAATGATCCTTGTCAAATAAGAAGTCCACAAGTCAAAAGAAAGTAATAACAAAATTCATACAACTTATTCTGACATATATCGCAAGTTCTTTCCGAACTCTAATTCACCTAAAACCTTACCTTAACATAGACCAATACTTCTGGAATCTTCTGGTAAAGTTTTAACTCGATCCAACAGTTGGATTTGGAGTTTGCTTAATAGCGTAAAACTGGACGGTAACAATTTTTATGCCAAAATCCGAATCTGACCTTGCTTCACAAGGCTGAACTGTATCATTCCCTCCCTCTTCAAGATGATTCACCCTCAAATCTTGAATAGTATTTGTAGTGACTTTTTAAGCCTCTTGTTTAAGCCTTCAAAATTCCTTTATTGTTAACACCTTTCTCCAACAACACTGTATGTAAGTAGTAACTGACAAGAATTTTAGATAAGCACACCGTATTAACCACTTTCGTACATACTTTTGAATGATAAAAATAATGACTCTCCTTCTTCTTTTATTTTTTTAGCATTGTACCTCCTTTGCCCATGAAGCTTGAAGATCATAGAATAATCTTCTACACTTATCAACTTCTTGTTTTAAAACCCCCAAACTATGGCTTAGTTTTTTGCATCCTTGAGCTAGAATCCTCCTTCGTTCCCTCTTCTTTGCTGAATACATGACACAAATAGAAAAAATAAAAGAAGATGTAAACACAACAAGAATAGAGTTTACGACATGAAGAATAATGATTTAGACTCGAAATTACAAATCTGACTTTTGTTTGGACAGAACTGATTGAAAACAAACAAATGTGAAAAGTGATGAAATTGACTCAAAATAGACCTATTACGGCAAGACAAAACCCGATTTTGGAACCTAAAGAAAATGCTATCCAAATGACCTAAAATTTAATATATAGTATTCGGATACCATGAAAACAACAAACCTCATTTTATAGGTCATTCTATTATGTCTAGGTACCCAAACCCCTTGTATGATTAGTTTGCGGCAGAATTAAACCTTCAATTAAAACCAAAAGAAACCAATATCCAAATAAGCCCAATTAAATAAATGGTGCAATCTCACCCCTAATACATAGAATATGAGGTTTCAATTGATTCTAAGGTGGTTTGTTTATGGTTCATTAAGAGTAGTGTTTCTGCAACGGAATTGAACCTCAAATTAAAACCTCAAGTAAACGATATCAAAATAAGCTCAAATTTTATATATGTTGCAATATCACCCCCAATAGATGGAATATGAAGTGGCAATTTATTTTGAGATGATTTTCTTATAATTCACTAAGAGTGGTGTTTCTGCGGCAGAATTGAATCATCCTTCAAATTTAATCTAATCTCTCTCTCACTCTCTCACTTTTATACATGTTATTGATATGATTAGACATAGAATAAGAAGATGAACAATGCAAACACTAAAAAACTTTAAGGAACACTAAAAAAAATGAAAATAACATAAGAATATGACCTTGCTACAGAGTTTAGCACTAATACCAACTTATGTGAACCTCATGATCATGTGGTCATGCAACCTACAATCAAGATTGAGATCTAATCTTAGAAAGACAAAATAAGTCTAATAGGTGTGTGACACAATGAAAATCTATCCTAAGGCACCAATACTATTGGAATGAAGTAGAATGACGCCACAAAGCCAGTTAATCTTCGATAAGTCAGATTCAATTGGTTCAAGAACTAAGAATGCAAGAATCACTCTTACATGTTAAAACTGAAAAATTCAGAAATAATATTCGGTAATGGTTGCCAAAATTTTGGTCACATGAGTTTAAATAGTTCTTAAAAAATTAATGAGTTAACCCATATACAAAACTGATCAAAAAACCCTAAACTTAATAACTCATAGCCTGATCCAAACAAGCCTTAGATTCTAGCTGAAAAACAAAGTATTAATTAAGCCCAAACATGAAAGAAAGTAATAAAAATAACTAATCTATCATTAAATACCACCAACCCTTCTTTCCTTATGTAGTTAACATGAATAAGGTATCCTTATAAGAAAAAGATTTTGAAATATTAATGAATTCTTGCCACACTTGGAGATTATATTGCAGCTCATTAAAGATTTTTGTGGAACTAGAAATTTTCAAAACAAGCCCCACATCCTTGTAGGAAAATGATCATTGCCAAATAAAAAGTTCACAAGTCAAAAGGAAGTAATAACAACATTCGTACAACCTATTCTTACCTATATCGCAAATCCTTCCCGAATTGCAATTCACCTAAAATCTTACCCTAACATAGACCAATACCTCTGGAAGCTTTTGGTAAAGTTTCAGCTCGATCCAACGGTTGGATTTGGAGTTATACTCAATAATGTAAAACTGGACGGTAAAAACTTTTATGCCAAAATCTGAATCTTAGCTTGCTTCACAAGGCTGAACCGTATCATCAATTCCCAGCAAATCAAATGTTAAATGATAAAATTTAAAAAATAAAAAATAAAAAAAAAAGAAAAAAAAATCCAACTTAAGTTTATCTGAGTTAGCCTGCAAAATCTGCGACTTGGTCATGAGATTGGAATAACATCATAGAAAGAAAATTAAATAAGACTACAAATCTTATATAACTCAATGCTAAAGAGCGAAATTGAAAAAAAATACAATGAAAAAAACCTGAGTCAACCCGGGTTAACTTACTAAGCTCGCGACCCGAGACATGAGATCGAGATAAATCCATAGAAAAAAAAGTAAAAAAAAAACACATGAAGCCCAATCCCCAACCAACCCACTATTAAAAGATAAAACAAAAAAATAATTAAAAAGAATCTAAAAAAACTACAGTCAACTTGGGCTAATCTTTGAAATCTGTGACCAAAGTCATGAGGATGAGAGTAATCCTATAGAAGATAGATAAAAAAAAAAAACATGAAGCCAAATTCTAAATTAACCAAATGTCGAGGGGTGACATTTAAAAAAATTCAATAAAAAAAAATAAAAAACAAAATAAATAGTAATAAAAAAATAAGGACCAAGTTTGATACAAAAATAAAATGAAACCAAATGATGAGGGATGAAATTGAAAAAAAACAATTAAAAAAAGTACAAAAAATATCAATTAAAAGAATGAGGATCTAATTTGATATAAATATTAAATGAAACCAAATACTAAGAGGTGAAATTAAAAAAAAAATAAAAAAATTTTAAAAACAAAATAAATAGCGATCTTGTTTTTGCCACTTGAATCCACCTTACGCACTATTAGAGCGTAGTGGAAAACTTCTACATGCTGCCGTGGATGCACACGTCAACCAAGTTACTCTATTATTTACCCTAGTCCACCATATTTGTTTCAATTTCAATTTTGATCCCTTAACTCTTGATTGTTTTACATAAACATAATTTTATTTTTCTAAACCGGACATCAACCAAGGACTGGAATTTTCCTTCAACATTGAGAGAACCCATATCTAGACATCCAAACCAAACTACTAAGTTAAATCCCAAATAAAACAATGTGAAAGGACTAAATTAGAAGAAAAAAAAAGTTCAGTTACATAAACAAAACAAACTTCCCTTGACCAAGCAAATCAATCACTAATGTTAACAAAAAAAGGACTCGTTATTTGTTTAAGCTTTGAATTCGATCCCCGAAGCTCTAATTCTCATAATTCAATAATTTTATTTTTTTTTATTAAAGTCAGCATCAAATGAGAGAAATAATATTCTCCTCACATTGAGAGGTCCCTATAAAAAGGCATAAAAACAAATCACCATAACTAATCCCAAATCAACATTATATTAAAGAATCAAATTAAAAAAAATTAAAGAATCAAAATGAAAAAATATTTTGAGATCAAAGAAAAAAAATTTCCCTGGAAATCCACAGTAGAATCTCTCACAAGGCACACTGAAACACTAATACCCTTTATTTTTTTTTTAACTATTAGTTAAATAAAAGAGATTTATTATACTTTTGTTTTCTTATATAAACGGTTTTATACAAGAATAGGTAAATTCATTTATTATATTATATTTATTATATTATATAAACGGTTTTTTTGTATAGCTTGATGGCCCCGACACCAAAACATTGATTACCACGTTAGTAGATGAGTTGATGAAAAACGGGACCTATATTTTTCTTTCAATATTACGATAAGATTTTAGTTAAAAACAATGCTTTGTGTGGAAAACAAATATATGTGAAAAAGGAAAATGAGTTTTGATTGAAGAGATACATTTTTTTTTTTTTGCATTTCAAATCTTTAGATTGTTTTGAATTTTTTGAATTGTTTTTATTTTTTATTTAATAAATATACTTCAAATAAGAAATATATGTTTTTTGTGAAAAAAAACACATGAATACAAAAAAAATGTCAACATCTTGCACAGAATAAACGTACAATTTAGATGAAAAGAAGTTCAACCTCACGTTGACTATAGTACATCTAATAATGAAAGTAACATGCACTGCAGTTCGTCGCTCTTGAAGTTGTTTAGGTGAATTTATGTTCCTTATCAGTCCACGCAGCCTGCAAAATTGTTATTTTTATTTATTTATTAATTTTTATAATCAAGACAAACTTCCATGCATGGAGACATGACATGTTCCAGTTTGTGGCAGTCTGTCGTAGGAATTTGAATTCCATAAATCTCGTATATCATCATTCCAGTAGCATGGATATGATTCTTTCAATTTCAAATTATATGCTATCCTTTGATATATATATATATAAAGTTTAATTTTAGCCAACCCTATATAAAAACCAAATACATAAGATAATAATCCAAAGATAGAGGGTGAGACATGTTTATATTTAATATTTTTGGCAAAATATTAGGTTTAGATAACATGATTCTAACTTGCTTTGAGGCTTAACATTCTTAAATTTAGCTATGCAATGAATCCAAATAGACAGGGTCTGGAGAGCTGCTAGATCTAATATCCTTAGGTTTAGCTACACGATAAGCTCAACTACATATGGGTCTGGCGAGCTACCAACTTAATATCTTTAAGTTCAGCTATACGCTAAGCCTAGACTGATATAAGTATGGCGAGATATTAAACCCAACATTCTTGGGTTCAAGTAGATGTTAAGTCCAAGTATATATGGGTCTAATAAGTTTCTAAACCCAACAACCTTGGGTTTAACAACACACTGAACCCAAGTAGACATAGGGTCTAGCGAGTTTCCAAACCTAACGTTTTTGGGACCAGCTATGCATTGAGCTCAAGTTCATATAGGGCTAGCGAGTTTCCAAATCTGACATCCCTAAGTTTAGCTATGTGCTGAGTTTAAGTAGATATGAGTTCGACAAGCTACTAGACCCACAGCCCATGGACTTCGTATCGTGCCAAGTTATGGATATGAGCTTGACGACCATTATAAGCCATATAAGAGAGCATTGCCAAAGTCTTGACATTGACTGACCATAGATTCTTTGCAATTTCACATCCCTAAACCAATGTTCAAGCTGAACTGACTAACAAAGTCTTGCTTGATGGACTCAAGGAAAAAAAAAATAAAGGAAGCTAAGTTAGAATGGGTAAAATTGCTAAATAAAACCTTATGGGCTTATAAAACAACTCAAAAAACATCTACTATAGAAACTCCATTTCTCCTCACCTATGAAAGTGAGGCCATGATCCTAGCCGA
>Ga0325411_1004716_pt1 | contig 15250 bp, 13 predicted proteins | sample PopdelMetagenome_13_FD_206181 | JGI IMG/M metagenome (GOLD analysis project Ga0325411, IMG submission 206181) | Populus deltoides microbial communities from Bellville, Georgia, United States - Xylem-PdIQD-R4 | ecosystem: Host-associated > Plants > Phyllosphere > Stem > Wood/Secondary xylem... | reverse complement strand
ATATATTTCATAAATCTAGCTATATTCAGTATGAGTTAGAAGTTTTATTTTGGTCAAGACTCTATTCTATTTCCAATCTTACTTCAGGATTTCATTAGGTTTTTAGTGTGTGTGTGTGTGTGTGTGTAGAGCACTAATCTAATGCTTAAGAGGTTGAATTTAGTTTGATAATTGTGAAGCCTTTGTTTTCTCCCTATAGTATTCTTCTATTTCTTTCCCTTTCTTCTATTTTCTCCTAAATCTTATCTCTGTCCTGGTCCTACGTCACCTAGCTTGTCATAGGAACTTGGAAACCCAAAAAGAAAACCAGACAAGAAAAAGACACAAGCACACACGAAGAACCAACTATTGCAAGCACATGGGAATCACCAGCCCAAACTGAGAACTTATACCTTGCGCTTCCTGTCATCCAGAGGCTGGACTTCTATAGCAAGGTAGGTTTCAACATCATCAGCAGTAACTAGATAGTTTGGTTGTTTTGCTCCTGCAACCAGAAACTCATTAAGAAACAGCCCTGAGGTAGAGAAAAAAAAGAAGAATGAAAAAGAGAGTATACCTTCAATGTAATTAACAGATCCATCTTCCAAATGCCGTACCCACTACCAATGAAGAAAGAGGAGGTTATGAGGAACATTAACATTCTACCCAGATGCTAATGGATGGGGAATTTAAGTGACAGAATCACACCTCAAAATTACAACTGGTTGTTCCATTGATGGAGTATCCGCATGCCTGGAGTTCTCTTCCTGGAAATGCTTCGCCTGAAATTTGGAGGCCCTCTATTGCTGGTAATGGATCATCATCTGCAGCTGCATATCATAATACATCCAATGGGAATGTTCAACAACAATACTTAACTAAAAACTTTCTTGGAGAAGAATGTCTCAAGCTTCCAACAACACTACAATCTCACCCTCAGAAAAGGAAGAAGAAGGTTCTTCAAGAACTGGAGGTAGGTAAGGAGAATATGAGGCGCCAGGATCATCCAATGTATTTGAGTATAGAGGGTTTCCTGATCCCCAATTAGCTGGAGGTTCTCTCTCGTTCAGTTGTCCCTCTGCTTCAGGATCATCCAACTCACTGTTGCTGACAGGGTCGCGAAACATGACTTGTTTATTGGTTGTTTCTTCACCATAATGAATAGCTTGTGCATCACCCCTGGAAACTGTAAAATGTGTCGGAGTATCATGAGCTGCTGAATTCCTGGTAAAAAGCCAAAGTCACTGGATCAAGACCAGCTTGTATAAGCAGTAATTGTTCCATCTATAGCACAATTTTTATAATGAGAAATTATCGAGAAAATTCACAAGAAATCCCTCAAAGAAACAGGAAAAGCCTGTACAAATCTGAATAAATGAAGAAAAATAAGTTCCCTGCCAGAGGCAAGAAGGGGAAAGGGAAAGATGAAGACAAGTATGCATGATTGAGATAAATGGATTGTCAAAAGTTAATCTAAAGAATTTCTAGATATACACAGCTTAGGGATTTGCACGATGCAGCAGCCAAATTATAAGAATTCTATTGCTAAGACAGTCAAATTTTTGGTGAGGCGAAAGGTGCACAACCTTTGAATTTTACTTAAAATGGTGGAGTACAACAAAGTCAGAAGAATGAATTCAATCAGAAGGAAAAATGAGGTCTCCAATGCTACCAAATATTCTTTGGCTGTTTACTACCTAGACATCAACACTGACCAAGCATAGGTCTCGTGTGGATCCACAAGTTCAGTACAGTTTGTTTCCAAGGTTTCTCAAGTATATCAGAGGAAGTATTTTTAAACAAAATCAGTTTACTTGCCTTTGTTGGCTCAAGTTGCAGAGCTTTTAAGGATTTTCATATGGAACGCATCTTGAAAATAAGAAGAATGAAAGAAGAAATTTTATGAAGGAATAAGAAGAATAAGGAAACATAAAAGATGAATTAAAGTTTAGGCAAAGCTCATAGCATACCATCATTCTCTCTTTTTGATGATTAGAAGCTAGCACGTGCTTTTGTTTTAAAAAAGAAAAGTTGATAATAGTACTGTAAAAAGCACAATATTTTCCAATGAAGGAATGGAGATTTCATTATTTAGAAAAAAAATAAACCATACATATGACCAATTGATGCAAGAATTTAATGAAAACAGAACCCACCAACAAATGCAGAGTGTACATTCAGTTCACAGTAGCAGTCTCCATTGACCAGGCTCACCTGCTAGCAAGAGGTGAATACCTCCCTGCATCATCAAGATCCAGATTTTTCGCAGCACCACCAGCCAAACCACTCTGATGGTGACTCAATGGATCCCAATCTGCTGCTGTCTGAGTATCAGAAGAAGTCATAGGTATCTTTCCATGGGAATATGATGGCTGTGGCACCAATTCAAGTCCACTTTTGCTCTGACATGTAAAACACATGAGCATTTAAAGAAATAATTTTGAAATGCTAGATGAAATTTCAGTAAGATATAAACATACCAAAGCAGCATGAGAAGGTGACTGTGGAGCAAAATTTGAGTGGTTCACATCTGAACGCCAAGGTGCCAGTTGATACTGGGACTCCTTGAGCTTTGACTGGAACAGAAGGAAAGAAGATAATCAACACCCATTCATTCATATGGAAATAATAAGCTGAGGAGCAAAAGATCTCAAACTCCCATAACTTAAGTTAACTTGCTAATTACAGATCACATAAGATGAATAATCGTGAACTATCTATAACAACCTCTTGTCTGCATAACATACCTCAGTATGAATAAGCTTCTCCTGGAGATGTCTGAACAGCACCTACACGATAAAACTTCAGCTGGTAAACAGCAAGCAAGTGATTTTATAGCATGCATAAATGAAACAACAAGAGGGAAAAGGCAGGTGTTTAAGGTCAGCTTCAGAAATGCTTCAAAGTGGTGTCACTGTTCAAAAGTTTTTTCCTATGTGCTCTATCACCTGATCTTCTCAAACGAAATAATAAAAAACAGCACCTACCCTGACACAACATCGCTATCCCTGGATAGTCTCTCCATTATGTCCTTCTCCAACAAGAAAATGTTTTTACAGGGAGAAACGACATAAGGAACGAAAGGGATATTGGAAGAGAATAAGTCAAGATACTGACAAGGTCTTTCAAGTTCTCCTTTCAAAAGGAAGCTCCAGTCATATCACTCGATAGCCAGAAATATTCAAGCATCTGTATCTATACTTTTAAGAACAGAATTACAGCACATCCCTATGAAACCGCACATCTTATATGGTAGCCATCTCTAAAAATCAAAAGAAATAAAGAAAAGAGAGCTGTGCATATTGCGATACATTATTTTGGATAAGCTAGCATGTAAAAAAATTTAATTAAAAGAGGAGTTTGCTAGCTAAAGAAGTTGTTTCAGCCCAGATGTGATCAGATCAGTTTATTTAATTAGACTCCTAAAACATGATGCATATGAGTGAGCCATAATTAGAACCTTGTCTGGTTGGAGGTCAATGCCCACTAGCAAACTTTAGTCCAAGAATAAACTTATGTCTGTCATTCTGGAGCATCAATCGCTTAATGTGGAAAACTTGCTCAATCCAGAATCTCCGAAAGGAGACATGATGAAAAAAAAATCAGGGTTGTGTGTGCATAAAATACTCAATATACCATTACAAAGCATTTGGCACTGACCTTAACATTGCTAACAATAGACTGAGCATCAAGAACTGGTGGCTGCAAAGAATACTCCGCAAGAAGAGGCAGCAATGACGATACAAATGCGGATCTTTCTTGCTGTGCAGCCTAAAGAATCAAAGGATTAAGTCAAATTCTCTGGTTTAAAGGTGGATAAAACAGTGAAAATATCCAAGAAAGAAATAGAAAACATAAAATCAACCCCAAAACAATGAAATAAAAAAGAAGAGACCTACTTGCAATTCATATGTAAGACGTATGTTCTCCTCGATTATATCTTGTCTGTATGATAGAGCTTTTGATGCAGCATCAACAAGGTCCTGTTGCTGTTGATCAAAGGCCTGCAGCATGAAGCTCATTTAAAATTTGTGTGAAATACTCCTCGAAAAAACTAGAAGAGAAAGCGATGGGAGGGGGGGGGTTCTTGATCAAAGCAAAGAAGGAAAAATGGTACACTTGCCAGTCGCATGTAAGCAATGCGCTTTTCCAGAACATACTTTTCATTCCGAATTTGTGCTTCCTATAAACAAAAACCAATTTACACAAATGAATTTCCATGATGTAATGGGAGCACAGAGTGAGCAAATGATGATTAGTTATGTTAATTCTACCTTGACAGAATAGTCAGCAAGATGTTTCCTTAACTGCATAATCTCTTCTTCATTTTCACGAACCTTGAGAGCAAAATCCTAACAAATATAAAAAGTTTCATAAGTCTAAGAGTTAACAAAGGAAAAGTTTTGCAGAAGCGCATGCAGATACCTGCTTCCAAAGATTACTCTGGGTGGCAGGATCCCCGTTGTTGGGAACCAGTACACTGGTAGGATCACCGGCAACAGCAGATGATGCTGATTGATGAACCCGCTCGTTCCATTGATCAACAGAATGAGACCTTTCAGTCAAAGGTTCATCTATTTTCTGCCAAACAAAAAAGGCCAAGTGTAAGAGAAGCAGTTCTCCATTGTAATGAGAAGGGGTTGAAATCCACAGTAATTACATATTTTTCAAGTTGCTGAATCTTGCTCCTCAATAGCGTATTCTCTTCCACCTGACAACAAAACCATTAGCATTAAAATCCAACATGGTTACTGATTTTACACAATAATCGGGTGCAAGGTATAACCAGGGTTTGGCAAATAATTAGATAAACAGGAAATGTTTGAATTGAAAGTAGCTCATTGTAAGAATGGATCTATTGTCGGGGAAGAAAACCTGTTGCCTGATGGTAGCCTCGGCAGCTTCGACTGCTTTCATGACCTGAAACAAGCTGTTGTTGTTGTTGTTGTTGTCGTTGTTTTGGCTGGAGTCATTATTATTATTGAAGGATAATCCAGATAGCTTATCTGCTAATTTCCTTTCGTGACCACCGTTCTCCATCTTCTTCGTCTCCCTCTCAATCTTCCAATTCCAATCGCACTCCTCCTCCTCCTCTTCTACTGCTACTAATACCTAATACTGGCGGAGCTCGTATTTCCCAAACCCTAATTTATATTATAAAACACTACTAAAAAAATAAAAAATCGAGAGAGAGAGCGCCTCGATTAGATTTTTAAGAGCAATTCTTTGTGTGTTTGTAATAATACTAATGATGATGTGCGTGTTAATGAAGGCACCCCCAAATCTACTCCCGGACAGCCACGATGCTCATCATCATCATGACGCCTTTTTTATGTCCTTTTCCTTAAAAAAAAACACAACTTCTATTTTTCCAGACTAAACCTTTTGAAATGAAAAATAAATAAATTCTATCTGCGCCCCTATATCCATAGCAAAATAGATAACCTCCATGAGACCAGATCAAGCCGATGGACGACGACGACCATCACCATGTGTTTTAATCTATCTCTTATTATGCCGTTGATGTAATTATATATTAACTTGATATGATTTGATTTATTCTTTTTTCAATAAAAAAAAATTCACCAAAATGAGATAAAGAAAAGTTAGAGTATATTTAATAATGTGATAATTTTTATAGCTGTGATTTTAAAAAATTAGTTTTATAAAAATTAATTTTAGTTAAGATTTATTTTATAAATTAAATGTTCGGTTAAAATTGTGATTGAAATTAAAGTTGAATAAACAACAGTTTAATGTATTTGGTTAGATTCCATTTATTTTTGCGTTTCAAAAATATTTTTAAAATTTTTTATATTTTTCTTTACTTCAAATTAATAATTTTGATTTTTTTTAATTGTTTTAATGTGCTGATTTCAAAAATAATTTAAAAAAATATTATTTTGATTTATTTTCGAGCAAAAAACACTTTAAAAAACAATCGCTATCACACCTTCAAATACTCTGTATGCTTCTCGTAGTGAGGTTTGGAAATGAAATTACTTAAAATGACATATATTAATATTGAAAATTTTTAATTTAAATATTATAGATTTAATTATTATTACATAATTAATTGAATAATCCCTTTTGAAGGTTCTACTTTTAATGTCTCATCAAACTATTTGCAATTTCATCACATATAAAATCCATATGTGAAGGCCTTTGCGATTCTTTGCTATCTGAGCGAGCAACAACATCTAGTAAAAAATTATTGGGAACAAAATTAGTAAAAAAATCTTTGGGAACAAAATTAGGATTGCTATCATATTCTATAAAAGCCACATCATTTTGTGATCTCCTTTTAATATAGTTTTGTAGTGTCATTGATGCAACTACAATCTGAATTTGCGTTTCGTATGGATAAAAAAGCATGTTTTGTAAAATTCTTCACCTTTATTTCCATACTTCGAAAGAACATTCTATTACATTATATAGTGATGAGTATGCACGATTAAACACTTCTTCTCGGCCTCTTGATTGTCTATGACGCCTGAAATCTTGTAAGTGATACCTCTCACCTTTATATAAACCTAAATACCCATACTTATTGGGTTATCCAGCATCAACCAAATAATATTTACCTACAATTAAGAACAACATGATAAGTTTTTCATTAAGAATCAATAACTAAAAAAGCATTCTATTAAACTTATAATGGTTGTTCTTCAATTTATATCACATCAATACCTTCCGGTGATTTAAAAAATTTTATAATACTATTATTAATAGCCTCAAGAAAAATACGTGTATTGTGTGCATTGTTTTCCCATCTTGCCTACACAATGGGAATTGCATGTCAAAACTACAACCAGCCATAACATTTTGTGTCGTTACACCTTTTCTTTCGATAAATGGAATTTTATTTTTAGATGATATACATGTACGAACATGTGTGCCATCAATTGCACTGACACAATTCTACACTAAGAAAAAAAACACAATTAGATTGTAATTAATTACAAACATTCATTAAACAATAAGATTGATTATACCAACGATAAATAAAATACATCTTACCTCGAAATGTGGCATATATCTTGGATTCATTGTAATTTCTCCTACGGTGTTTATGAATTCAAAATCTACTGGTTTTATGACATCTACAGCAAACAAGCATGTTGTTGCAAGGACTTCCTTTATGCATCTACTAACAATTTCACCCAAATGCTAAAATCTCTCATGCACTCCCCTATTTGAAGCCTCTAATGATATTGTATATAGAAACATTGTCATATTTTTCAATAACGTTCATCATTCTTAAAGGTTTTAACCCATATTGCGTTTTTAAATCATTAAATAGACTCAACAAAGTTGTTGTATCCATACTATAGTTATAAAACCTGGCTCGATAGTTGACCCGGTAAAATGACCAGGTCATGGGTTTAGTGGATTCACCCGGGTCAACCCGGATCAAGAACTAAGACACACATTAATATAGTTGTTTTGATATAAAATATCACATTAACATATATACTAGCATAATTAACAAGAAAATATCACATTAACATATATACTAACACAATTAATTAGCATCAATAGATTAAAATGTACATTTGTCTTCAAATAAACAAACATTTAACATAATTTAAAAATATTAAAGATAAAAATAATAAAATAACTAATTATTCTAAAAATAAATAATTTAACATAATAAATATCAAATGACAACATCTAAACTCAGAATCCATAAAATAAATAAAAACCCTGGTGGTGGGTTTGCTGTGAATAATTGTACCTATCACAATAATACATCAACCAGCACCCATTTCTTAATGCTTTTTTTATTTGAAAATAATAGACATCTTCAGATGGGTTGTTAGATGAATAATTTTTTTTAAAAGAGAAAGCAGTTCCAAGCAGAAAGTGGTCTTCCACATTTTCTCCATTTATCTGCATCAAACCTCCCATTCACAGAACAAAAAACAAAGAGTTCTCTCTCATTTATTTCACTACTGTCTTCACACACGAAGAGGATAATCAATTCGTCTAGCCTTCTCATTTTCGGTTAAACAATAAATACCCATTCCTCCTTATCGCATACCTATGGTTTCTCTCCATCTCAGTTCCACAATCAACACCTTTCGCACAAGGCCATCTTTTACACCTACACCTATCATCAACAGCCCCCATCCATCGATATTCCCCGCAGCACCGTTTCATCTTCTCGTCAACAATAGTCGTTGATTACTCCTCCACCGACAACCCTCAAGCTCAGCAAAGAAAGAAATTAAAGTAGAAACTTTAACTTTTATTTTGTTGTTAGTGTTAGTAAAGTTAATATATATATGGCGGGTCTTGTCCGGGTTTGCCCGAGTCGACCGGGTTTTACTAGTTTTTGCATTGTCCAGTCTTTTGCCTAACCCGGACCGGTTCAGCTACCAAGTCAACCTGGTCCCGGTTCAACCCGCCAAGTCAGTCCGAGTTTAATAACTATGATCCATACTAAACATGTTAACACATTGTTTCTAATTACCACTAAAAACTTTGTTCAACCAACGCATACATGTGTTGTATGAAACCATATAATATTCTTTATGCATATAATTAATATAATACATGTTTATAGCTCCGGCTGTGCTTAAAATTAATTTATGTATATCGAATTGCCTCCGTAAAAAAGATTCATAATCCTCATCACTATCATTGTCATTGTCGTCGTCGTTACTATAATCGTTGTTGTTGTTGTCATTTTCATTATCGACATCTCTAGCATTACCATCCTCTACTGAAACACCATTGACTTCACAACCATGATAATTAATGTGGTCTACAACATAGTTCATTATATTTTCATAATTGTCATCAAAATCTTTGTTAAATATAGCATTAAATTGTGCATCATTTATATCTTCAATGACATATAAATAAAAATATTAATAGTTTTTTAATAGAACACCATAATTAAAAAAAAATATGCATCCTTGAAAAAATTAATTAAAGATTTGGAATGAATGGCTTTATGATTAACCAGACAAAACCAAAAAGTTGATTCACTTACTAGTAACTATTTTAGTTGAGATGTTCATTATGAAGATTGATTTGTTATCACAATACATAATAGAAGCCTTCCCCTTATATAGAAAAAATGGAAATGTAATATGGAATGAAACATTTGAAATTATTTGCTGACATTACTGAATTATTATCTATGTATCTTTTGTACAAATTTTCCATTACGAATAATTGTTTGCACAACTTATCTGTGAGCTGGAAAAATTATATTTCAATGTCTTGTTATATCAAAACTCTTTTTTATGTGGTTTCAGCCAAGATATTGTGTTTTTATTGTTTTTTAAGAGACCAAGTCCTTACATTTTTAGACTATTTATGCATATATTGTCAGGTACATCTATCAAAAAAATGAAATATAACATTATCACATGCTTTATATTCACACGTGAGTTCCCATAGAATGCAGCTCAACAACCTTTTATTGCTTTTTGTTAAAAATGCATTCATTGCAGATTGTGTCATCCTCTTTTACATCTTTTCTCTATTTTTTTTTTCTTCGTTGCTTGGTTTTTCAGGTTATGATAGATTGTGTCATGAAGTTTTGCTTCTTTTTTTATTACATTTTTTCTTTCTTGACGTCCGTTTGTTTTGTTATGCCAAACTGTGTGATCAATAATCGCTTCTTTCTCCATTTCCTTTATTTTGCTTCATTTTTCTTCTTATGGTATTTGATAATATAAAATGTTCCAATTTATTCTATTATTTTCACCAAATTTCACAATAGAAATAATGATTGAGTTATTGAAACTAACATACATAAAAATGAAAATTTAGGTTGAATTAATTTAATCCTTAAACTAATTGATGCTCTATTTCATCTCCAATTTATTTTGAAATAGTTATACTCACTAATATATTACATATTTAAGGTTAATTAAACAAAGTTCACCTAACAATGCATTAATATAACATTAAGAAAAGAAAATTTGTTTAAAACTAATATCCAATCTCTTAAATTACAATCTAGATAAAAACAAATACGGGCAACCCAACAATAAAATAACTCACTTAACAAGTTTATAACTTCAATGACATTTCAATAAAGAAATAATGCAATGAAAACCAATCAAAATGAAAATGCCCACAACTGACAAGGTCATATGTTAAATGATAAAACGAATGCAAACCAACTTTAAGGATGCATCAAATGGCAACTAATTTTCTCAAAACGGCCAACTCAATATTCTGCAAGTGGAAGCATGTATAAATAAATTATCAAGCATGTTAAATAACATAACACATGCAATTTAACTAACATTTCAAAAGAATAAATAATTTAATGCATTAGGAAAAAAAGCATATCATATCAACTAAGCCCGTTTACTTCGCGCATACATTCTCTACAACCATTTGAACTTGTTTTTAAGATTTTCCATACGAGACTACATTTATCTCTTCATTCTTAAACTAAGATACTCAATGGCTAAGTCATGAAAATTATCTTTAATTGTGACTCCTGGAATTGAGTGTGGCTCAGAGATAACCTTTGAGATACCACATCCTTTTTCCGATCTATATATAAAGATGTGGAATCACTTTTGGTCAATATGCTCTCAACAAGTTGATCCCACCTTGATAGTAGTTGTAAGTCAATTCTAGAAGTCTTATTTTTTCCATCTCAAACCTCTGAACGATCTCTTTCTTTTCTCTTGTCATTGCTCCTTGTGTTGTTGTTATTTGATATATTAACCCCACTAACCATTCAAGAAATGTCATTCTTGAAATTTGAAATCCTATCATTCTCTGAATCACTGCTTTCTTATTCCAAATCAGCCTTATCGATGTTGGTATTGCTAGTGTCAGCATCAACACCATCATTACCATCAAGAACTCTTGACGATGGTGCTTAGACATACTCTCAAGTAGTGACAATGTTGGAGTATATTCAGTCAAATTTGAACTTTAAAGATAGTTCAATACCAGCATGTTTGAATTTTTTTACTCATTTTATTTCCTACATAAAAGATTTACACATAATAAATAGTAAAGAAATTTAAGAAACATGATAACAACAAATGAAATAGTTAAGATCATGAAAAATAACATGAATTTTCATTTTCCACCACTTATTACTAGTCGATATTATCCCTAATTCACTACTCCAATCCGTACTAGTTTCAGAAATAAGTTTTATCCATGTTCTCCAATCCTTTTCGCATCCATTCTATTTGTTTTTCAGTTGTATTTTGGTGAACGCATGACTAGTTTTTTCTTTAAATGATGTTATAAGAAATTTCCAACTCTTTTTTTTATTTATCAAAATGAGTATTATATCTCATTCTCATATTAGTTACCTTAATGCATAAATCATAAAATATACACAACATTTTCTTTGTCCAAGTAGCCTTATCCATAGATTCAAGACTTTTCATTGTATATTTTAAAACATTTAACAAATGAAACAACCAGTTATATCATGTTTATATGCAAAATTTAGCATTAACACAAACACTAAATACTCATTATAAATAATATGAAAAACTAAATAATATAAAATGCATGTTGTGTAACACTTCAGTTTATTAAATAATTGACAAGGCATACTTTCTTACAACTTTTCCTTATTTGATTCAATCCTAACATAATTTATAATTTAATTTTTAATTGAAAAAGCTTTACAATGCTAACATATAATATTAACGATGATATTACCTTGGTTATGCAATGTTTTAGCAAAAGATCACGAGAAGAAAGAAATTTCAATTCAACTTAGGTCATGCATTTACTACCATTATATTCAATACTAGAAATGTATTACCTAAAAGCAACTTCTTCTAATACAAATAACACACCACCTATAAGACCTATATAAGCAGCAGTAAAAACTAGCTAAACATTCATACAAATCAACTATTGAAAAACATAAAAATAAAAATTAATATTAAATTATTATTGCTATAATTTTCTTAGTAAAATGAAAGGACAATTTCGAAATAGATTTCATTACATACAAGATATAAACTGAAAACAACATCAATTTAAAAAACAAGATCAAAATTGCTATTATTATCATAATTTTTTCAATCTTAACTAGTGCCAGCTTCGAAGGTCTTTGCACAAATTAATAACCAAATTTAACATTTATAATTTTAGTAAATAATTTCAAAACCTATTTTAGACATCGTATGATGAATATAATCTTAAATACTGTTCATCTTCAGTTATAGTTAGCTGAAACGGATACTGGAAAGTAACTGAAAACAACACTGCTATTCATGATTTAGATACCTTAAAAAGCCCTTCATAATTTAAATAATTACTAAAATATCATGTTTCAAATTATTCAACAAAATCCAATTAACAAATTCGAAGGAAAAAATTTAATAAGAATGGAAAGAAAATGAGGAAAACTAAAAGACCTAAAACAACAGTAAATACCAAACTTAATGCTATTTAGTATAACAACTAAAGTGTCAAAAAAGAGCATTGTCTAAAACAACTTTATGTTGACATGATGAGTTGTCTATTATAAATATAGCAAGAGTTTAGAGACACCATTGTTTTCTACATGGTATCAGAGCAAGAGTTGTAGAAATGCTCAAACACGAATCTCATACTCACACTTTTTTTTTCTCTGAAACTCATATATACTAATTATATGGAGAATCTCAACCTTATTGTTCCCATTCCACAAAATAACCAAACATCACCTATTATTATCCACCAAGACAATTCTACATTCCTTACCAACATCATATTAGATGAAAGTAATTATCCATTATGGTCTCAACTTATAGAGATGCACATTGATGCTCGTAACAAAACCGGATATTTCACTGGCGAAGCAAAAAAACCCAAACCTAAAGATCCCAAGTTTGCAACATGGATCACCAAAAGTCAAAAGGTGAAAAGTGTTAAAATAATTAAGATCAAACACAAAAAGAATGCTAGAATTCTGAATAATCTGTATATTATGAGTGCTTAGTCTTAACTAAATACAAATAAGGTATATATAGCTTAAACTAATAGTACTATTCTATCCTTAATAAATAAAACTACATAAATATTATTTAACATCTCCCCTCAAACTCACGATACGGCAGCTACAAGCATCAAGAGTTTGCCAAAACAGAAAAAGAAAATGAGAGATGGAATGCGCCTTAGTAAAGAAATTTGCAATCTGCAAGGAAGAAGGAACAAAAGGCAAAGTAATGGTGTCATGCTTGATATGATGACGAGTAAGATGATAATTGATCTTAATGTACTTAGTTCGCTTATTATAAACCGAGTTGTGAGCAATCTGAATAGAACTCTGGTTGTCACAATACATAAGAGTAGGATGAGAAAAGGAAACTCCCATATCAGCAAGTAACCAACGTAACCAAACAATCTCTTTGGTAGTAGATGTCATGACACGATATTCTGCTTCGGTGGATGATTGAGAAATAATATATTGTTTCTTGCTTTTCCAAGAAATAAGAGAATCACCTAAAAAGATACAGAACCCGGTAACAGACTTGCGATCTGTGGGATCACTACCATGATCAGCATCAGAGTATACACGCAACTCCAAGGAAGAGGTGGATGAAAGTAAAAGACTTTGAAAAATTATACCCCAAAGATATCGCAAAATACAAAGAACAGCTGCCCAGTGAACAATAGTAGAAGAAGCAACAAACTGACTAACAACATGAACAACATATGCAATATCTGGACGAGTAATGATGAGATATACAAAACTCCTAACAATAGTGCGGTATAAAGTAGGATCTATCAAAGGTAAACCATTAGAAGAAGAGTACTTTGCGTTAACCTTAATGGGAGTATCTACAGTCTTGTTATCAATAAGTTTAGCCCGCTCAAGAATGTCTGCAACATATTTCAACTGAGAAAGAAGGTAACCTCTAGGTGAGTATGCTACCTCAATACCCAGAAAATATCGAAGATAACCCCAATCCTTCATTTCAAATCATTTAGCCAACTCTGTCTTCAAAACTAAAATACCATCAATGTCATCACCAATAATAATCATGTCATCAACATATAAAGACAGAATGATACGACCTGTATTAGTGCACATAATAAAAAGAGCAAAATCATGACTGCTAGAAACAAAGCCAAGAGATAAGATCACAATAGAGAATTTCTCAAACCAAGCACAAGGTGCTTGTTTGAGACCATATAATGCTTTCTTAAGCTTATAAACATATCTAGAGTCATGTGAAATACCAGGAGTATCTGTATATGAAGTTTGGTGAATGGTTCCATCTAAGGCAAGCAATTGGCAAAATTTATTAGAGGTGTATTCCTCACCTAAATCACACCTAAAGCATTTGATCACAGCAGAATATTAAATTTTGATAAGAGCTCGAAAAGCTGCATACATCTCAAAGAATTCAGAACGATGTTTCATTAAATAAACCCAACAATAACGAGTATGATCATCAATAAAAGAGACATATTATCGAGACCCTTCTTTTATGGCAATAGGAGAAGGTCCCATACATCAAAATAAATCAAATCAAATAGTGAAGAAGAAATAAAAATACTTCGATAAAAGGTAAAACAGAAAATTTTGCCAGTTTACATCCACTATAATAAAAAATGTCACAAGTTTTCAAATTTCCTAAAGCTCCTGTGGATGCCAAGAATCTCAAACGAGAAGACGAAACATGACCTAGACGTGAATGTCATAAATAAAAACTAGAAAATGAAAGACTCAAATGAAAGGAAGACAAATCAACAATAGTAGTAGCAACGGCAGCAGCAGCAATTGACACTTTTAACTCATCCAAAATATATAGTTCATTCTCCCTATGGCCTGTCCCAATCAACTTCTTAGACTGCAAATCCTGTACACAACAAAAAGAATCAGAAAACATGACTCAATAATCACCAGAATCACATATTTGACCAACAAACGCAAGATTCAATTTGAGTTTTGGAATAGGATAAACATTAAGAGGGATAAGTGAGGTATAACAACAGAACCAACACTTGCTAAGGGCATAGAAGTGTCATCAACAGTCATAAAAGGAATGGAGGACAAAGGGGACACAGAGGTAAAAAATGAGGAATCTAGAGACATATGATGGGAAGCACCAGAATCCAATACCCATTCAGAGTGTGACATACCTGAGGAACTATGAGGCAACTGGTATATGGAAGAAGAAGCAGGTATTGCTTGTAGTTGCAAGGAGAGAAACTTCTGAAATTGCTCAGCCACAGTATTGGGATCGGTAATAGAGCTTGGGGAAGCTATTGCTGCCGTATTATGGTGTGGTGGTTTATAACCCTGAGGTGGTCTATGAGCATT
>Ga0325411_1004715_pt1 | contig 15254 bp, 11 predicted proteins | sample PopdelMetagenome_13_FD_206181 | JGI IMG/M metagenome (GOLD analysis project Ga0325411, IMG submission 206181) | Populus deltoides microbial communities from Bellville, Georgia, United States - Xylem-PdIQD-R4 | ecosystem: Host-associated > Plants > Phyllosphere > Stem > Wood/Secondary xylem... | reverse complement strand
GGTCCAGGAAAAAAGCATTAAATGCATTGGTTTTGATGGTTTCAACTAAGTCAGAATTGAAAGGTCCATTGGAGTATCAAGAGGAGGCCCTAGTACATCTTATCCATGTACAAGAGGGGTCCAATACAACTTTATTTGGGCTATGAGGTGAGGACAGTAAAGAAAATAAAAGAATCCTACTACAACTTGGAAACAACATGAGTGACTACCTTTCCTTTTGGGCCAAAATAAGTAATGGGCTGCATGGAAGGTAGGGGTGAGTATTTTCGGTTCGGTCCGGTTTTGGGCCAAAATAAGTAATCAAACTAGATATATTTGTTTTCAAGTTTTTGAACTGAACCGAACCGAAAACAGGTTCGAACCGACCATGTTCGGTTCGGTTTGTTTTCCTTCCAAACCAATTTAAACTGAAATTATTTCTGGGTTTTCTCACTGATCATATTTTTTCAGGGATTCTATTTTCATTTTATTTCTAATTTCACAGATTTATGCTTTCTGTGCTTATTTTCTGAGAAATCTTGGCTTTCTCAACAAGTATGGCACTTTTTTAAACTGGTTGAGCATGCATGATATCCAGAAATTCAACCCCAATTTTCTTTTTGTAAGATCTTTGCTCAAAAATTAAACTTTGCAAAAAGAAACACAAAATAAAAGAAAGATCAAAAGATATCTATTATTAAAATGTAAAAACATCAAAACATTATTATTTGAACAAAAGGAACAAATAAAAAAGGAAGGGCCAAACCCTTACATGCTAGAGAGTCAAAACCATTACACGCTAGTTTAAAAAATCCCTTTATTTTCCTCTCCAATCTTCCCTCCACTTCGTTTTGGAGCCACCACCACACACCCGAAAAGAAAAAACCCTAAACTCACTCTCAATGGCGACCGATCCAATTCAGTTGCACCAACTCAGTCTCCTTCTCCAATCAAAGAGGTGAGATGCAGAGACAAAGAGAGGGGAGAGATGCAGAGACAAAGGGGGAGCGGGGGCGGCTGCTTTTGTTCTTAGGGAATTTAGAGAGCAAAGTTTAAGCTTTAGATTTAGGGTTAGAAAAAAGATCCTATTTATAGTTTTTTTTTAAGTGCTGGCCTGGTTGAACTGGTGCGGTTTGTTCGATTCAATCAGTTTCAGACTTTGGAAACCGAAACTGAATTGAACCGGAACTTTTTTGTGATTTTTTAATTGGTTAATTCGGTTTTTTTGCTCACCCCTAATGGAAGGCTATAAATAAGCCTTGACTCGGTTTTGTAATATTTTACTTCCTTCTCTTCTTCTCTTGGCAGAACACGGATTTAATATTAGGGCTTTATTTTATTTTGTTCAAGAACTTTACTTTGTTTTCAGTTAGGATCCAAGACTTGTTTGGATCAAGTTATGGGCTTTTCAGTTTTGGGTCAGTTTTGAGTGGACCTCATATAAGTCTATATAAGGGGTCTATTAGGGTTAAATTTTCAAGAATACTCATGTAACCAAAATCTCAGCAGCCTTTGATGAATATTACTTCTGAATTCTTTAGTTTTAATGTGTGAGAGTGATTCTTGCATTCTTCAGTTCTTGAACGAACTGAATTTGACTTATCGAAGATTAACTAATTTCATGACATCTTTCTACTCATTCCAATAGTATTGGTGCCTTGGGGCAGGTTTCCATTGTGTCACTCCTATCAGACTTATTTCGGCTTTCCAGGATCAGATCTCAATCTTGATTGTGGGTTGCGTGACCACGAGGTTTACATTAGGAGGGGTGGTGTTTTGTTTAGATCTAATATAATAGTACCTTTAAAAATTAGTTAATGGTAAAAAAATATCCTCACATCGCTTGTGTTTTGCTCAAACACTCTTAATATCCTCGCACGCTCATACCTCTCGTTTCACCGTGCGATTCTTGCGAAATTGAAACCAACACCAAATAGAACCAACTTAGCTGCGCAATCCAAATATGTATATATGACTCAAGAAGCAATAAAACCAAAAAAACAAGCAAAACAAAACTGCGATGATAGTGTTGCAAGTAACAAGCGAACCTATCCGAAATATGAATGAAACTAAAGACTCGAATAAAAATAGAAACAAAATATTCAAAACAATGAAACAACACCCAAATATGTTAGATATGTTGAAAATATACTGCAAGAAACGAAAACAACAGAAAGAAAGTGAATTTCAAAAGTTGACTCAAAACAGACCTCTTTACGATGAGTTAAGTCTGAATCTGGAACCTAAAGTAAATGATGTCAAATTAAGTAAATGATGACCAAAATATAGTGCTATTGCAACCCCAATAGACAGAATATAAAATTTGAGCAATTTACAATAAGGTTGATATGCTAATGCAAAAATGTTTATGAATCAGACCTGATTAGATTCGAAATTGAAAACCAAAGCAAATGATATCCAATTGACTCCAAAATTAATATGTGGTATTTGAGCTCATTCCGAGTTGATTTGATCCAATTTTTCCTTGTTTAATTTTCTGTGGCAGAAACCAATAAATGTCTTTTTGAACGATTTTTTTCTTTCCTTTCTCTTTTCTCTTTTTTTTATACTACTGATATATTTTGGATAGTAACATAATGAAATAATTTTTTTTATTTTTTGATATGCCGCAAATTCAATGAGACGAAGAAATTGGACACTAAGGATTTTTTGCGAAATTAACAAGAAACAAAAATTTCAACAGGATATAACCTTATTAATAGAGTTGGGCTCTAATACCAAATGATACGAACCTCTTGAACACGCGGTCAAGCAACCTACACGCAGAGACATCAAATTCCTTGAAAAGCCAAGTAAATCAGGTTTGACAGGAGTGTGACACAAAAATAACTTGTACTTAGGCACCAACAATATTGGAAATGGAGACCCCCACCCAATGAATATTGATTCGCGAACGTGAAGTATAAAGATAACGCCATGAAGTCATTTGTTCTTCGATAAGTTGTTTTTCAGTTTTTTAGAAGGAAGTGAGATTATCCCACCAACACATAACAAGTGCGGCAAAATAAGTTTATTGATCTGAAAATTATATAACCCATACATGTTTGGTTATGCCTTTATTTAGACGCTGTTTGGTAATGTGGCTGCGGGTGAGGTTCACCTGCAGCCACATATACCAGTGTTTGGTAACAGAAAAAAAAGTGATTTTTCTTGGTAGAACCCATCAATTTTCGCTGCCGTGCCACAGGTTTGGAGAAGTAGCATTTTGCTGCTTCTCGTGGTGATTTTCCAATTAACAACATGGCTCCACTGTTTAGTAATAGGGGAGCATACATGGTGATTTTCCAATTAACAGTGGAGCCATGCTCCACTATAGCACTGTTCACTAAAGTGAACAGTTAATTTTTTTTTGAAAACCAGTGTAATTAATTCATTTCATTCGAACTGTTCACGTGAACATGAATAACATTTTTTTTTTGTTTTTAAAAAAAATTAGTTTAAGGTGAATTAAATTTACACGTACTAATCTCAATTTTATTCCTGATAATATTTTACCTAATTTTATTGTACGCTCAAAAAATCATGAAAACTGTAGTTCTTGTCGAATGAATTTTGTACGTAATGAAATTGTAAAATTTTTTTAAAAAAATTGAGTTTTATTCGAAAAACTAGTATTTAATATTATTTAATAACACTACATAAATTAGAAGGATATTGCATGATGATGTAGCATTTGTGGAATTTGATCACAATTCTAATTATGTTCTTGCCAAGTTCGACCCAATTAAAAAAATTCAGATTTTATTTTTATTTTAATTGTGTTTTATTAAAAAAAAATTGAAGGATATCGCTTGGTGACATAACAAAAAATTCAGTTTTTGTTGTTGCGTGCTTAAGAAACCATGAAAAATATAGTCATTGTTGGATATATTTCATACGTGATGACATTGCATATAGTTTACTGGAATAATAATAAAAAATTGATATCAATATTATTTATTTCATGATGTAAATTAAATCTACAATATTTAAATTAAAAATATTTTTTAATTATTTTATAACCTCAATTTGAAAAGCATTTTTTTAACCAAACACATTAAACTACTTTTTGTTCAACCTCAATTTCAACCACAGTTTTAACCAAACACCTATTTTTTCAAACCAACCTCAATTAAAAGTACCTTTTATAAAACTTTTTTCAAACCACAACCACAACAGCTATCACAATACCGAACACACTCTTATACTGACTCTAGACTGAAACAAACCCTAATTGATGCGAACCTTGTGATCACGTGGTCACGCAACCCACACGCAAAGACACCAATTCCCGGAAAGCCAAGTAAATCAGGTTTGATAGGAGTGTGAGACAAAGATAACTTGTACCTAGGCACCAGCACTATTGGAAACAGAAAACCCCCACCCAACGAATATTGATTCGCGAACGAGAAGTATAAGGATGACGCCACAAAGACAGTTGTTCTTCGATTAGTTGTTTTTTAGTTTTTTAGAGAACCATAGAAGGGAGATTATCTCACCAACACATACACACACACACACAAAGTGCGGCAAAACAAGAAGTTTTATCAATCTGAATTGTCTAACTTACATGTCTGGTAATGCCTTTATTTATACTAACTCTAGACTTAAATAAACCCTAATGGAACCCCCTTAGGTGGACTTATATTAAGCCCACTTACAATTGATCCAAATAAGTAATAATAACCCAAAGACTAAGAAGAAAATAATAAAAATAATAAAAACCCAAAAATTACCATCCTAAATATGCTAGAATCAGATTTTTCACCATTAAAAAGTTCCAAATAAACTAGAAAATCTGATTTGAAGGTAGAATTTATTCTGAAGTCTTCTTTTCTTTTTGTAGCTAGGATGAATAAGGAATCCTTGTAAGAAAATGATTCTGAAATAATTATGAATCCTTGCTACACTTAGAAACTATGTTGCAACCCATTAAAGATCTTTGTAGAATTAGTAGATTTCCAAAATAAGCTGCAACATCTTTTTAGAAAAAGAATACTAGCCAAATAGAAAGTCCATAAGTCAAAAACAAAGTAAATAACAAAATTTGTATAGCCTCTGTTGACTCGTATTGAAATGCCTTTCCAAACTCTGATTGACCTGTAATTTTATCCCAAGGTAAGACAACATGTCAGGAGACTCCACGTAGAATGGTGGTCCGCTCCAATGGTCGGATTGAGAATTATGACCATTGCCATAAAACTGGATAGATGCACTTTTTACATCAAATCTGAATTTGACCTTGCCTGAATCATATCATTCCCTCTATTTTCAAGATGATTCTTCCTCGAATCACCAACAAGTTAAATGGATAATTCCTAAGCCTCATTTTGAAGCCTTTAGAGTTCTTTTCTTGCCAACAATCGTCGCCAACAACTTTAGATGAAAGTAGCAGCCGTTCTATTTCATATTTCATCATTGCACCATTTTTTCTCCTCTCTTTCTGAAGCTTGCTGCACATTGACTGCTGCCATTAACACATCAAGTTCTTGCTTCATCTCCCTTAGAATACGGGACAGACTCTTGGATTCTTTTTTTAGAACACTAATCTCTTTATTTCTCTCCCTTTGATACCACCTCTCCTTTTGAATCTGCATTTTCTTTTGCCATAACACCTCATCAAAATACATGAAATCCCTTTGATTTCTAGGAAGGGAGATTATCCCACCAACACACAATAAGTGCAGTAAAGAAGTTTATTGATCTGAAAATTGCATAACCTTATGTGTTTGGTAATGCCCTTATTTATAGTGACTCCAAACTAAAATAAACCCTAATGGACCCTTTATGTGGACGTATATGATGCCCACTTCAATTAAACCCAAATAATATACATAAACCCTAAACTAAGAAGAAAATAATAGTAACAATAATAAATTCAAATTTAATATCCTAAATATAATAGGATCAGATTTGTTGCCCTATGGAAGTCCCATATAAGCTAGGAGAATCAAATCTGAAGGTAGAATTAATTCTAAAATCTTCTTTCTTTTTTTTGAAGCTAGGATGAATAAGGAATCCTTGTAAGAAAAGGATTCTGAAACATTTATGAATCCTTGCCACATATGAAAACTATGTTGTAGCCCATTAAAGATCTTTGAAGATTTAGAAGATTTCCAAAATAAGCTGCCACATCTTTTTAGAAAAAATCCTAGCCAAATAGGACGCCCACAAGTCAAAAGGAAGTAAATAACAGAATCCATACACCCTCTGTTGACCCGTATTGTGATGCCTTCTCAAATTTTGATTGATCTGAAATTTTAACTCAAGGTAGGACAACATGTCAGGAGACTCCATGTAACATTTCAGCCCGATCCAATGGTCGGATTGAGAATTATGACTATTGTCATAAAACTAGATAGTTGCACATTTTATATCAAAATCAGAATTTGACCTTGCCTGAATCGTATCACTTCTTGAACTTGAATTAGATGAATTAAAGGTTGTCCTTCATGCTCCTTAGATGTCCGAAGCTCCTCTAGGTCCATCTTGCTCCATATATTTTGTACAATCTCATTTAATGCTTATTTAAGCATCTTTGCCCTTTCTCTTGTAATTGGCCCAATTAGCACCTCCAATGGATCATTGGCATTATCACAATTGGTGCTGAGTTGATCCTCATCATTTTGACTTGATTTTGGGCATGAATCGGTTGAGTAAACATAGATCACAAGTGGATTGTTTCACCAAGATAGTGAATATCCAAGGAATAGGTGAGGAGATATTAGTACTTAGAGGAGAGAGAAAAATAATCCTGAATTGTATAATATTAGTCATGACGACCAGAATGTTGATTAGGAAAAGGTGTCATGCTTTGTTGTCTCACATGAGAGAATTGAAACGAATAGAATAGAATTGGCTAGCATTCCTATTGTAAAGGGATTTCAAGATATATTTTCAAAGGAGTTACTTGGACTACCCCAGTTAGGAAAATTGAAGTTTCAATTGAAACCCTCCCAGGAATCACTTTTATATCACAATCTCCTTAGAACTAACTGAACTGAAGATCCAACTTCAAGAATTGTGGGACAAAGCTTTTATCCAACCTAACAACTCACATTAGGGAGCCCAGGTACTATTCATAAAGAAGAAGGATGGTACACTTCGGTTATGTATTGACTATCATTAATTGAATAATGTGATAATGAAGAATAAGTATCCACTTCCGTGAACAGATGACTTGTTTGTTCAATTAAAGGGTGCTAAAGTGTTTTTTAGATAAATTTGAGGCCGGGATACCACCAGTTAATGATCAAGGAGCAAGACATACAAAAAACTACTTTTAGGACTCGATACGAGCATTACGAGCTCTTAGTGATGCCTTTTAGGTTGATAAATGCCCCGACAATATTTATGGATTTGATGAATCGGGTGTTTCGACCCTATCTGGATAAGTACGTGGTGGTAGTTATTGATGACTAGCTCTTCTATGGAACATGAGTAACATTTGAGGAAAGTACTATAAATTTTAAGGGAGAATAAGTTATATGCAAAACTGGATAAATGGGAGTTTTGACTAAAAGAAGTAGTATTTTTTGGGACATGTTATCTTCGCATGAGGAATATTTATGGATCCAAAAATGATGGAGGCTATTTTGGAATGAGAAAGACCTACCGATGTGATAGAGATCCGGAGTTTTTTGGGTCTTGCTGGGTATTATAGGAGATTTATTAAAGGTTTTTCTACAATAGCATCACCTATGACCAAGTTAACTTGTAAGGAAGTAAGGTTTGTTTGGTCAAAAGAATTTAGGGAGAGCTTCCAAGGATTGAAGGAAAGACTCACTTGTGCTCTTGTGTTTGCTCTTCCTTCAGGGACAAAAGGATTTATTGTGTACAATAATGGTTCTAAGAGAGGTTTGGGATGTCTATTGATGCAACATGGAAAAGTAATTGCTTATGCCTTAAAATAGCTAAACTATTGAGTCCATGATCTAGAACTTGCAGTAGTAGTGTTTGCCCTATAAGTATAGAGACATTATCTATATGAGTCGCGGATCCAAATCTTACTAACCATAAGAGTTTGAAGTATTTAATGTCACAAAAGCAGTTAAACATGCGATAAAAGAGATGTGCGGAGTTGATAAAGGACTACGATTGTGTAATTAACTATCATCCTGGTAAGGCTAATGCAGTAACACATGCCTTAAGCTGAAAAGGGAAGATAGTTGTTGCGAACCGTGATCACGTGGTCGTGCAACCCACACACAAAGACATTAAATTTCTTGAAAAGCCAAGTAAATCAGGTTTGATAGGAGTGTGACACAAAGATAACTTGTACCTAGGGACCAACATTATTGAAAATGAAAAACCCCTACCAAACAAATATTGATTTACGAACGGGAAGTATAAGAATGACGCCACGAAGTTAGTTATTCTTTGATAAGTCGTTTTTCAGTTCTTTAGAGAATTAAGAAAAGGAGATTATCCCACCAACACACAACAAGTACAGCAAACAAGAAGTTTTATTAATCTAAATTGTGTAACTTACATGTCTGATTATGCCTTTAGACTTAAATAAACCCTAATGAACAACTTACAATTGACCTACATAAGTAATAACAACCCAAATACAAAGAAGAAAATAATAAAAATCCAAATATTACTATCCTAAATATGCTAGAATCAGATTTGTCACCCTTAAAAAGTTCCAAATAGATTAGGAAATCTTATCTGAAGGTAGAATTAATTTTGAAGTCTTCTTTCCTTGTTGTAGCTAGGATGAATAAGGAATTCTTATAAGAAAAGGATTCTGAAACATTTATAAATCCTTGCCACCCTTACAAGAATTGAAGAAGATAGGTTTATAGCTAAGTGTGGGGCCGAGGGGTTATTGTTAGCCCAGATAAAAATCCGATCTGTACTTCAAGACAAGGTTAGGAGGCTCAGCAGACAAATGAAGAAATAAAAAAGGTTAAGGAAAAGATGAATTAGCATGAAAACAACTTTTCAAATCTTATCAGAGGGGTTAGTGGCAATGGGTAGACAAATCTATTTGCCTAAGAATAAGGCATTGAAAGATGGGGTGTTGAAAGAAGCCCACAAATCCCAATTTGCAACACATCCCGGAAGTACCAAGATGTATAGAGACTTGAAACGATACTACTGGTGGCCTAACATGAAAAGAAAAATAGCAGAATTTGTGTCAAATTATGGGATTTGTCAGCAAGTAACGGTAGAATAGCAGAGGCCTGCATGGAAATTACAACCACTATCGTTCCCAGAATGAAAATGGGAGGACATTACCATGGATTTTGTACTAAAGGGTAAGAAGGGTAATGATGATATATTGGTGATTGTGGATCGACTAACGAAGTCTGCTTTGTTTCTACCCATGAAAATGATGGATTTAGTGGAGAAATTCGCTAATTTATACATGAATGAGATTATTAGACTTCTTGGGGTAACAATATCGATCGTGTCTCATCAGGATCAAAGGCTCACATCGAGGTTATGACTAAGCCTATAACGAAGATCTTTTAAGATCATGAGTGTTGGAGTTTGGGGGAAATTAGAAAGATCTTTTAAGATCTTGCCATTAGTGGAGTTTACATATAATAATAGCTACCAAGCTTCTATTGGTATGGCTCCATACAAAGCACTATATGGGAGTTTACATCTGCTAGGATGAAGTAGGGGGGAAATGAGGAAATCAGGCAAAAGAATAAAGGAAGCTCAAAATAGACATGAACGTTATGCGGACAATCGGAGGAGACCCTTGGAATTCCAAGAGAGAGATAAAGTATTTTTGAAGGTGGCACCTTAGAAGGGCATCATTCGATTTGGAATGAAATGAAAACTTGCCTCGGGATACATTGGCCTGTTTGAGATTATAGAAAGGATGGGGCCAATGGCTTATCGGGTGGAATTGCCCATACATCTGGATAAGATTTACAACGTGTTCCATATATCCTTGTTATGGAAAGCAAAGATGGATCTCTTGTGAGTGTTACCACCAGTTTCTATAGAAGTAAGAGGGGATTTGACTTTGGAGACAAAACCAGTCAAAATTTTGGATTGGGGTGAGAAAGTGTTAAGGAATAAAAAAGTTATATTGATGAGAGTATTATGGAGGAACTCTTAGATAGAAGAAGAGACGTGAAAGAGGGAATCCCAAACTAAGGAGAAATATCCACATCTATTCTCCAATGCATGTATGCTACTTAAATTTTGAGGACAAATTTCTATTAGGAGGGGAGAATGTAGACCCCAAAAATAAACTTTTACATAAATTAAAAATAATATAGATAAAAAAAACTTTAAATTAACCTTGTTGTCATAACCCCATTCTGGGTTATTCCCCAAATTAATCTTTTTTCTTTCTAAAATAAAAAAATAAAAACTGATATTTTGGCTAAAGCAAGCTGGGAGGATTTCACGTGTAGAAAAAATCAAGCTGCAATTTTGGATAGAATCAGGAACCTAATTGTACCCTATTTTACCTAAAACTAAAAGACAATGCAAATTCAAAGTTAAATCAAATCATTATTGGACAAAAACTAAGCCTAAGGACATAATTAGATTTTTAATGGGCCATTTTGATTTAATCATGAGCCAAATTAAACTTTAATTATGTTTAAGAATTAATTTGGATTTAATTAGGTGCAAGGACTTAATTATATTTTAAATGGGTCTAATTAATTTTATTAAGGATTTAATTGGTGAAAAATTATGTTTGGAAGCCTAATTTGGGCTTAATTGAAAAAAATGAAATTTTCATAGACCAAATTTAATTTTTACCAAGTGAATTGATTGAAAATGCAAGAAAATCAAAGTTTTGAGGTCAATTAAGGGCTAAATTAAAGAAATTTATGGTCAAGGACCATTTTGAAACAGACATCGAAATCTAGGGACCTAATTGGCTAAAATCAAGGGTGAAATTGAAGAGATTTGAAGGTTTAATGGTCAATTAGGGGTTAAATTGAAAAAAATATTAAACCAAAGACCAAAATGAAAAAGGCACTGAAATCCAGGGCTGGAGTTGAAGTTTGTTGAGGGCAAAATTAAAACAAAATTGAAAGTTTGAAGCCAACCAGGGATGTAATTAAGAGAAATCAGAAATAGAAAAATCTAGTCCAAAGTTGACAAAAAATCAGCCCCCCCATTTCTGCTGCCACCGTGAACTTTCTCCCCCCCCCTCTCTCTCCACCGTGGCCTTCAGCCACCAACACCATCACCAGCGACTTGACCACCACCATCTTCACCACAAGCAGTCGCCCAACCACCTCACGTGATATGTGCACCACCGAGTTCTCTCTCTCTCCCTTTGCAAACTTCTTCTTCTTCCCCCTCCAACAACCTACCACCTATTTGACCACCATCCTCTCCACCACTCCACCACTCCACCAACTCCATGGCTAGGCCACCAGTAGCTTCCCAAGCTAGATAAACTTCTCCCTTCTTCTTCTCCTTCGTTCCTCCCCGTCTTCTTTCTGCATGCAGGGCGTCAAGAGGGGGACTAATTCCTCCCCTAAGTTTGGGTCGAATCTAACTCAGACAAAAAAAAGACCAGATCTATTGGGCCGACATTTGCCTAACCCTTTCTATTGGGTTGACATCGGTTGCACCCTTTTGTGCCAATTCAGCCCACTAGGCTGGACTCAGCCCATATAGCCAACCCAGACCAATATATTCAATAATAATTTAATTGTAATATAATATTATATAATTAAAAAAAACAAAAATCTCAAAAACAATTCAAGGGTTATTTTAAAATATTTCTGATTTTCTCTAGTGTTTTTCTACCAATTTTACATAATATTGCGTTGTATTTTTATATTGTAAGATATAGATCCGAATTCTGATATTAAAATACCCGGTTTTCTCTGAAACGTTTCTTTAAAAAAATTCAAAAAAAAAAACCTAAAAACTTTTAAATTAATTTCTCATTTTAAAAAATAAAAAATATTTTGTTTTCAGGAATACAGTCAAATCCTAAAGGTTTTCCAAGCATGTTTTCATAAAAAAATAAAAAATTGCATCTTTCTCATATTTTAAAAATGCAAAAAAAAAAATATCATAACTAGTTTATGATTATTTGTTAGAATTTGATAAAAATATCAAAAACTTCTCACCAATCATTTTATTCACTTTATATTATGGTGTAGATGTTGATACGATCCAAAATAAGGCCAGATTCAGATTTTGTCATAAAATTTCATAATACCCAGTTTTATGCTTTTGAGCATAACTGGAAATCCAACCATTGCATTGAGCTGAAATTTGACCTGATAATCCCGGAGGTATTAGTCTATGTTGGAGTAAAGTTTTAGATGAATCGAATTTCAAGAAAAACTTGTGATATAAGTCAGAACAGGCTGTACGAGTTTTGTTATTCACATTCTATTTGGCAAAGATCCTTTTCCTACAAGGAAGTGAGACTTGGAATTTTCTAGTTCCACAAAGATCTTTAATGAGCTGCAATATAATATCCAAATATGGCAATGACTCATTAATGATCCATAATCATTTTCTTATAAGGATTCGTTATTCATCCTAGCTACACAAGGAAATAATGGCTGGTGGTATTTAATGACAGATTAGTTATTTTTATTATTTTCTTTCATGTTTGGGCTTAGTTAATGCTTTGTTTTTCAACTAGGATCCAAGGCTTGTTTGGATCAGGCTATAAGCTTTTCAATTTAGGGTTTTTGGGTCAATTTTGTATGTGGATCAGTTCAGACCACCATCCATCAAGGTTAATTTTTTAACTATTTAAACTCATGTAACCAAAATTTTGTCATCCATTGATGAATATTTGAAGCAAACCTCGTGATCACGCAACCCACACGCAACGGCACCAATTCCTGGAAAGCCAAGTAAATCAGGTTTAATAGGAGTATGACACAAAGATAACTTGCACCTAGGCATGCACTATTGAAAACAGAGACCCCCACCCAATGAATATTGATTTGCGAACAAGAAGTTTTTTATAGAATCAATGAAAGGAGAGGATCTCACCAACACACACACAAAGTGCGACAAACAAGAATTATTAATTTAAATTGTCTAACTTACATGTTATGCCATTATTTATACTGACTTTAGACTTAAATAAACTCTAAGGAACCCCATTAGGTGGACTTATATGAGACCTACTTATAATTGACCTAAATAAGTAATAACAACCCAAAGAAAAAGAAAAAAATAATAAAAATCCAAATATTACTATCCTAAATATGCTAGAATTAGATTTGTCACTCTTAAAAAGTTCCAAATAGACTAGGAAATTTGATCTAAAGGTAGAATTAATTTTGAAGTCTTCTTTCCTTGTTGTAACTAGGATGAATAAGGAATCCTTATAAGAAAAGGATTCTGAAACATTTATGAATCCTTTCCATACTTGAAAACTATATTGCAGCTCCTTAAAGATCCTTGTAGAACTAGGAGATTCCCAAAACAAGTTGTCACATCCTTGTAGGAAAAGAATCCTTGCCAAATAGAAAGTCCACAAGTCAAAAGGAAGTAAATAATAAAATTCGTACAGCTTGTTCTGACCTATATCACATGTTTTTCCTGAACTTCAATGCATCTGAAACTTTACCCTAATATAGACCAACACCACTGGAATCTTCATGTCAAATTTCAGCTCGATCCAACAATTGGATTGTAAATGGGGCTTATGTAAGTCCACCTAAGAGGGGTCCATTAGGGTTTATTTAAGCCTAGAGTGAGTATAAATAAAGGCATAACCAGACATTTAAGTTAGACAATTCAGATTAATAAAAGTTCTTATTTGCCGCACTTTGTCTATGTGTGTTGGTGAGATAATCTCCCTTCTATGGTTCTTTAATAAACCGAAAAAGGACTTATCGAAGAACAACTATCTTTGTGGCGTCATCCTTATACTTCTCATTCGCGAATCAATATTCGTTGGGTAGGGGTTTCCGTTTTCAATAGTACTGGTGCCTAGGTACAAGTTATTTTTGTGTCCCACTCCTATCAAACCTAATTTACTTGGCTTTCCAGGAATTGGTGTCTTTATGTGTGGGTTGCGTGATCACGAGGTTCGCATCATATTAATAAGAGAAAAGCAAAAAAAAATTATTCAAAAAGACGTTTATTTGTTTTTGCCGTAGAAAACTAAACAAAGGAAAATAAGATCAAATCAACTCAGAATTAGCTCAAATTTGATACTCTGATTACTGGGGTCTTAATCGCACCATATATTAAGTGTGGGGCCAATTGGATAACATTGGCTTTGGTTTTCAATTTTTCAGTCCAATCAGGTCTGATTCATAATGTTTTCGCGTCAGTATATCAAATCTTATTATAACTTGCTCAAACTTTATCTTCTGTCTATTTTGGCTGACATTGCACTATATATGAAATTTTAGCTTAGGTGGACATCATTTACTTTATGTTTTAGATTCGGACCTAACTCATTGCAAACGAGTTTGTTTTGCGTCAACTTTTGAAATTCACTTTGTTCCTATTGTTTTCATTTCTTGCAGTATATTTTCAACATATCCAACATATTTGGGTGTTGTTTCATCATTTTTGCATATTTTGTTTCTGTTTTTATTCAAATCTTTAGTTTCGTTAGTATTTCGGATAGATTCTGATGTGCATCATAGGAATTATAATCCATCTTGTAAAGTTAAAATTAATATGCAAGAGGATTCAGATGGTCCACTGACAAGAGCGAGAGTGAAATAATTACAAAGGGCCTTGACGAGTCAAATTGGAATGATTGAAGCTGCGTCGGACTTAAAAATTAGCAATCAGTTTGAAATTGGTTCAAGGATGTTTATTTGCCTACAATTGGAACTTGGAGATGGGAATAGCCCTTAGTGGTTCTTTTGATCCTGGGCTACTTGAATTTGGGTTGATATGCAAATAAGTGAAGGAATTGATGTTGTTTATGGTCAGAACGGCAAATGAATTTGAACCTGAATTTGAAGTCATCCATTGCATGTGAAAACAAGACTAATCTAGGTGGATTTCAAGTTTAGAACATGTTCTTTCTAGATTGTCCAACCATGATTGCATTGGACTTTTGTGTAAGAAGATATGGTTGTTTTAAATTTGGTCTGTTTATGTTAGAAAGGTCAAAAAACGTGTGCTAGTTAATTTGTCTAGGTTAGTTTGTCAAAGTCTATTTTTTGGGCTTGACTTCTGCCATGTTGAATTTTTCCTAACTTTGGAGGGATGTTCCAGTTATAAATATAGTATCAGAATATGTAATAAAGCACTTTTGGCCAAGATTTGAAACTTAATTCACAGAATTAAGAGTTGTTCTTCCAAATTGATTTTGTGAAGAACCCTACCTGACT
>Ga0325411_1004713_pt1 | contig 15258 bp, 6 predicted proteins | sample PopdelMetagenome_13_FD_206181 | JGI IMG/M metagenome (GOLD analysis project Ga0325411, IMG submission 206181) | Populus deltoides microbial communities from Bellville, Georgia, United States - Xylem-PdIQD-R4 | ecosystem: Host-associated > Plants > Phyllosphere > Stem > Wood/Secondary xylem... | reverse complement strand
CTAAAATATTAGGGAGAGTGATTAAAAGAAAATAAAATCCCATCCTCTGTGCATAGACAAAGGGAGAAGTTTATGAATAATTCTATGTAAGAATACCCCAGAAGTTTATAATTAAATGATCTCAAGATTTTTAAAAAAAAAGAATTGAAGAGTATTTTGATAGGTTATACCTTTCAAGTCCCATAGGTATATGTTCTAACTCTTTTAGGGGTCTCCCAATGGATAGAGGAACAAACTTTTTTTTTTTTTATTAATGGGAATATTCAACCACCTTGCGTGTATCTCGACAAATTTAACGTGTCTTGAGATTAATAACCATGTAAATTTCTAATAGCTCTAAGATTTGTGAAACTTGAACTGGTAACCGAGAGCTTAACTAGTTGAGTTATATCCTCTAAAGGTAGAACAAACCTTATTTATTCAACTTAGTCGGGTTGGTCCTCCTTCCTACCATTACTCAATCAACGTACCGGTACCCGAACAAGAACAAAGATTTCTCTTTGGTGAAAGCTGCCGCACCTAAACCGTAACCATCAAATGCATCGCCTTCTATCTGCATTTCTGAGGCCAGTCCGTTATTCCTTTTTTTTTGGATTTGAGGAAACCTCACCCTCCCGGAAAGCGCACTTTGTGGGCCCAGGTGAGGGAGTAAAACCCCGGCTGTTCCAAGCTCTTACAAGAGGTGCACGCCCTGACTCGAACTCGAGACCTGCTGTGCAAATCTCAAATCCTTTGCCATCACGCTACGCTCCTCGGGGACCCAGTCCCTTATTCCGCTAACCATTTAGGTTGGTTCATCAGGTGCCAATGCATCTCTTTCTCCCGGGTCCCATCTCGAACATTCCCAGAGAGGCGAGTCAGCCACGATGGTAATAATGATAATTAAAATAAGATTAATTTGTGGATTCTATGTATCGGGAAATCCTGAAAAAACAAAAAATAGTTGGTAGAACAAGTGGAATTTTTGTAAGATAAATAAACACCGAGGATACTCTCAGGATCCCACTAGAAGAGCCGGGGATCCTGAGAGTTAGTCGATTATATAAAAAAAGGAGTAAAATAATATATAATATAAAAATCTTGAGATTTTAGAATGTAGATAATAAAAATAAATAAAAGTTGATGATTGATTACAGGTAAGCGTTCTTTGGAACGAGTGGATAGGGGGTAATTATACCTTCCCCTAACGTAAAGGAACTCTCAAATCCCAAATCCTCATTCATATATTAGGCATTTATTAAAATCAATAAAAATTAATATGGTGGCCTATCACACCTAAAAAATAAATAATCCGTGGAGACTACCTGTCTTTTTCACTTTTTCCTTGCCTATAGTGATTCTGCCCGCCCCGCGTGTCCGTGTAGGTATTAACAACTATCAACTATCGAACAAAACACCATTATGGCATATTGAAGTAATTGTAGGTAGAAAAGAAATCCCTCAATCAAGGGGATACCTATTAGTTTCATACAGTTATTTATATGAAATCAGAGGCGAAAAGAATGCTTGAAAACATTCATAACACGTTGAACTCAGCTATCCATGAGCTACTTCATCTCTTTTCGGTGGTCATCAATCAGCACATGTATTTTCATAAAAAGCTCCATCTGGCTTGGCTTGTATCAAAGAACTGTAGCAGGGAGAAAAGTGTTGTTAGTTAAATATATTTTTTTAAAAAATAAAAAATAGATGTAATTAAAAAAGAATATTTCCATCCGCTTCACATGCGAAATGAACAGAACGAACCCGCTAATGTGCGTTGTAACGGAATTGTGAACACATTGGTTCCAGTTCTCTATACAGGAGTGTGATCGTCGCACGAAACGTTCGAACATCATGTGTTGAACATATTCCATCCACACGGATACAACGATTTGAAATTTTTCCAAACTGCCACCTCCTTCCAACCTGGAAGCTCCTTTTCTTTTGCATATTTTCTGTATTTCTTTGCGCTTCGTACCAGAAATTACACAACCTATATGGTACAAATGAATTATCTGTTAGTAAATAAAAAATAAAATTGAATAAAAGGATGGAAATTTTTTATCTTCATTCCAATCTTATTTAATTGCAGCGTGATTCTCCCAAACCCTCATTGCAATAACATTGTTAGCTCTATCCCATTTAAAATTTCTTTTGCAGTTAAAATTTGTAAAAGAAAATTTTCATTAATTTTAATAAAATAACAGAATTAAAATAAAAAAATATTTAAGTTAACACTAACCTTAAATCTTCCAAACCATGCATCAATCATAGGTTTCAATTTAGGATGTTTGGAAACTTGACTCCATAAAAATAATAGAATTTCCATTGACGATATCATCGTCGATGATATGGTTATGATAGCCTCAATGTTTGTAAACCAAAAATTGCATTTGTTAATTGAAATTAATTTTTCAAAAATTATTAACAAGTTGTTGTGAAGGGAAAACAAACTTACATTGAAATGTGGATACTTCCTGATAAATGGATCCCACTTTGAAGGGACCCCATCTCGATATGGTGACATTGCACTCGTCAAGCCCGCGTCATGGTCATTAGAAGCGCTGTTAGAAGAACTAGCAGCGATCATGTCCGTACGACGCGCTACTAACTTTCCCCTAAGGATCAACACAAATTAAAAGATTAAGATACCATAAAATATTCATATTTTAAAAAAAAATTAGCAGCACCTCCCCTGTATGGGAGACTACCCAAAATCTTGAACCTGCAAATACACAACTATTTAAATTTGATTGCCATAAACCATTTGATTTTATTCAATTTGTTTCCTTGTCATTGAGTGAAGAGTTCACTCAACTTGTACTCAACCTAGTTTTTAGATTATTTTTTTTTTGAAATTTTCTTTTATTAATACATATATTTATTATAGAGTAAACCTAATTATTGAATATCTACTTTTTTAACTAGAATTTTACTTTATAAATAGAAAAGCTTCTTTTCTATAATTAGGTTATATATACAATTATTATCATAATAATATTATATTGTATAACATATAAAAATCAATCTAAATTTATAACTTTTACTTTTTAATGAAATTGGACTTATAATTATGAATATATGATTATCAACTAGGAATATTTTAAATTTATTAATGTTTAATAGAATATTATTAACTAATAATAATTAAAATCAATCCTATACATTTTCTTGAATTTGAACAACAAAATTGAAAAAATAAATCCAACTAAAATTCAACAAAATTGTTCTCATATTAAAAAAAAATTCCAACAACAACATTCATACAATTATTAAAAACAAAAAAAAAATAAAAAAATAATGCAAAATAAACACAAAAAAAGAGAAGAAGTAAAAAAGAAAAATCTTACCTTGAATTCGTTGTGATTGAAGTTCAAGAAGAGAAAAAAATACAACAAATTCAAACAGTATGTTAATTAACAAAAAAAAAAAGAAAAACAAAGAAGTTAGTAGAAGAAGAAAGAAGAAGACATATACCTGTGTGTGGAGAAAAATAGAAGAGAAGAGAAGAAAAGAAGTTGAGGAGAGAAGGAGAGAGAGATGAGAAAGAAAGAGAGAAACATTGGTGTTTATTTGCCGAAGAGGAAGAGAGAAGAAGAAAGCCAGCTTGTCTGTTATGATTTTAAGGTTTCTGGTCTTTTAATTTAGGGCTTTTTACTAATGATTTTACCTACAAACAATTAAATATTTTTAATTTTTCCGTATATGATTCTGTCTATAACATCTAATTAAAATTTTCAATTTTATAGCAAATTAAAAAAAAACCCTAAATATCATCGACAATGTTTTTTTTCATTGGTAAATCCGTATGTACCAAACAATAATTAAAAGTGACATCAAAAAATGAACAATTATATTGCTCTCTAGAATATACCGACGAACTCAATCCGTTGATCATACCTTATGTATACTATATGTAGAGTTTGTAAAGTCTAATTGAAAATTTTAATTTAATCAAAAAAATTTTAGAAACTCGCCACATATTACTGGCATCTTTCCTGTTAGAAAAATAAAACATTAATATTTTAATTTTTTCATCGGTGTCTCTGTTTGTAAATTCTAATTGAAACTTTCAATTTAATTAAAAATTTCCAAAAAAACACGTCAAATATTGGCGATGCCTTTACCACCAAAAAATAAAAAAAATTAATATTTAAATTTTCCGTCAATGTCTTCGTCTATAAAGTCTAACTGAAATTTTCAATTGAATAAAATTTTTTAGAAACCCGCCAACTATTACAGTCGGTGATACTATATGTAATGAACAGTGTAATTTAGAGGTGAAAAGTTTCAATACTCTCTGGAATATACTAACAGACTTAATTTGTCAGTGATACCCTCTATATTGAACACAATAAATAGTGGAATTGAGAGGGAAACAATTCCATTGCTCTCTAGAATATACCGACAGACTTAATCTGTCGGTGATACCTTTTGTGTTGACCACAATGAACAGTGTAATTGAGAGGTGAAAATCTCAAATGTTTTTTGCAATGTACCGATGACCTTAATTTGTTAGTGTATTTGTTGGTATTTTGCAGTCTATCGGTATTTACATTGGTGTACAATAATTTTTATTGTCAAATTGTATCTTTATTCCTTATCTATACATCTTACAAATATTTAAAATCACAATAGCACACATAACACGAGTTCTATGTAGAATATTAAAATCACATAAAATTAATGTTTCCTTGTCATTCAATAATAAATTAATGTTATTTTTGTTACATTAAAGTTAATCTCGTCTAGAAATATTACATTATAATTCATGGCATTACACATTCGTGTTGTACAAATTAATCAGAATTGTCTTCTTCTTCTTCTTCTTCTTTATATATATATATATATATATATATATATATATATATATATATATATATATATATATATAATAGGCAGCCTAGAAGTAGATACAAATGTTGCACATTATTACATTTATAATTAGCGCACCGATTAACAACAATCTATGCATGCTTACGTGCAAACTCCAGAAGACATTGACAGAGTTCTTTAGGCCTAGAAACAATTGCCATATGATCTGCTGGAATCTCCATCACTTCCTTAACCTCCTTGTGTTCAATCATGAAGCGCTGCAATGACGGAAGCACCAATAAATCTTGAGTACAAACAACATAATCTCGCACAACCGATCCAAATTTCTCCTTCGTGAACTTGTTTGCCTTGGCCAGACTTTCAAGAAACAATGATCCTGATCTCTTTAAAAGTGTTTGGAGACTGAGATCCTGCAAACAAGAAAAATATCATCACTACACTAGTTATTACAGTCAAACAGATCAGTCCAAGATCGAAAATCAATTTGTAATCAGATTTATGAGCCGTACCTCAGGGGAGGCAAGGTTAAAAGCAGTGGACTTCATGAATGTCTCATATCCCGTGGTTGAAGACACTACACTCTGCCACCCGTCTGCCACGGCTGGACTATTTTCAATAAACTAACAGAAAGAACAAAACGTGTAAGGGTTAATTTAAAGTTAGAGATGATTGGTAATGCCTTTACATTTGCATGTTTTCATGTGCATTAATGCTATGAATTTTCCTTCTTGAATTAAGCAAAAGGTTTTGGTCGTCATATCTCTGCTCAATGGGTTGTGTTGTTGGACCTTAAACAGAACAGATCCGGGCACTGTTGTTCATCATCTAAATTAAAAGCAATCAATTAAAGGGCCTTAATTAAATGCAAAATAAAATAAATTGCGGTACCTTCTCTAACATATACGATGGCTGGTGCTCGGTATCAGGCAAGAATGCTGTAACAAAAACAGTTAGAGAAATCTTCTCTGGGAACTTCTCCATAGCAAAAGCCAGGTTTAAGCCACCTAGACTATGACCCACCAACACAACCTTTTCATTTTCAGCTAAGTTGGCCATGAACTCGATCAAGGGCTCATTATACCGATCAAAAGTAACAACTTCTTCCAGTGTTTTTGTGTTCACCCCTCATGCACTCATGTCAAGGGCTGTGACAGAGTGGCCAGCTGCCTCTAGCATTGTCTTCACCTTGTACCATGCCCAAGCTCCTGAAGCTTAACCGATCAAAACGAAATGCGTTGTTTGATTGTTGCTATCTCCCTTTTTTTTTTTTTGGTGGTTGATAGTACTATAAAAAAAAATAAACTTATCAAAATTTTTATAAACCTATTTTTGTCTTGAGTTTCCATCAGTCTCACAGTGCATGCAACAACAGCAAAGTATGAATTCTGGTTTCATGGCCAGCTATAAGAACCGTTTACTTAAGATAAGTAGTGTCACACGTCCCCCGCGCGGCGTCCGATGGTGATTTTTTGTTTGTTTTGCTTGATTGGTTTTTGGAGTCGTCACCTAGTATTATAGTCACTAGAAAACCTAACTGGTCTTTCATAGATTCTAAGGTAAGGGACTGGTTGCATAAAGAGAAGATATTAGCACCCCTAGTACGCCCTACATAAGGTAAGCTGCTTCGTGTTTGGTTTGCCTTATAATTGTTATGGTGTTGGTGTTTTCTTAAATAGGTTTCCTATGATAGTTTGCTATGATGAATGGATTTGGGTTCAAAGTCTATAAGCAAGAACCCTTGGTCAATGTAGATCACACTCTTAGATATGTCTACAAAGTACCAAGGAGAACCAATGCAGATCTCTTGAAATCTATGTTTGATTCAAACTAAATTTATAACCTATGATTTATAAGATAGGTAAAATAGAAATCTAAGGAGATTCAATGTGCTTAGGAGCTCATTTTTCCCTTAGTATTTCAAGAGTTTGCGACTCGTAAATCGCAAGGAGGAGGGACAAAGATTTAGAAATCTAAGAAAATTCAGAGCGCTTTAAAAGCCTCCTTTTGCCTTAGTGTTTCATACTCATAGCTCATAAACCGTAAACCGTGGAGTCAAAAATTGAAATGTCCTCGATTATAATCGAGGCTTTTTTCAAGGATATGTGATGACTTATTATTCCTAGAAAATTATTTTGGATATTTACCACTTAGGGTTTCTTTATCCAAACATTAACAATGAATAATAACAAGTTATTCCCAATAATATTTTGGATATTCATCCCTTTGGGATTTTTTTATCCAAACATTAACGGTGATTAATAACAAATTATTCCCAATAATATTTCGGATATTCATCCCTTTAGGATTTCTTTATACAAACATTAACGGTGAATAATAGATGAATTCCCTCAAAATAAGATTTTTCTATTTTTTGAAATATTGGCCAACAATCTTTGGAGTTTTACAAACATGTTGTAAAATCCAGAATGCAAAAAAATAATTTTTTATGTGTTTAAGAAATCCATGCTAAAACACATTTTCTTTTTTTAACTTCAAATATTTGTTTTTTTTTTTAAGAGAAAATTCAAAATATGTTAGGGTATTGGCCGTATGCTTGAAAACATTTTATATTTATATATATGTATACTTGCCGTATTTGCGTTGAAAACCGGGTATTCTAAATGCGAGATTGTTATATTTTTTTATAATATAAAAAAATACAGACTTTAAAATAAATATGCAAGAAAATCATCAATCTCTCTCTCTCTCTCTTGGAAAAAAAAAGGTGAAAGTAAATCCGGCCGGTCACTTGCTCGGCTAGACACAAAAAGCTTAGTTGCTACTGTTCAAGTGAATTATAATTCACTTGAACAGTAAACATAAAAGGCATGCACAGTAGGTATATAATTAAAATGCAAAGTGAAGAGAGTGCATGGAAACTTACCTGGCGCTGAAACGGGCGAAGGGGATGGCGCTGCAGCTTCTGCACACGACCAGTTATCACTGATTCTGGAGACAATGACGAACGCTGGTAAAACTGGTGTTGGTCTGTCTTTCTCTTCTTGTCGATGCTCTCCCTGGAGACGGCGAAGACGATGATGAAGGTGTGATGTGCTGGTGGAATGGACGTTCTTCCCTCTATGTTTTCTTGCTCTTTTTCTGTTTTCCTGTGGGCTGCTTCTCTCTCGTTGCTCTTCCTCGCTCTCGGTGGCGGAGCCACGAAGGTACAAAAGGGGGCAATTGCCCCTTTAATTTTTTTAAAATATATTTTTAATATTAGGATATTAATATAATAGGTTGATGAGAGTTTGATACACGGAAAAGTAAAAACAGTGGAAAGTTATTGTTGAATTATATTTTAATATAATATATATGTACAGCTCATTGACTCAAAATTTTTATATACAGCTCATTCACTCAAATTTTTTTTTCTTTCACTAATTAACATAAAGCTTCTTTTCATTTTGATCCGTTATTGAATGCCTCTCTCACTCTCATGCAAATTTCTCTTTTTTTGCTTTATGAGGTAAATTTCTTTCATTTTTTTAAATTTATTTCATTATCTAATTTTAGTTATATTCTTTTATAATTAGTCATTAAAAACATTAGGGTTTATGATAATTTAGGGTTTTGATATGAATGTATTCAAAATAAATGTTTGAATTTACTAATTTAATCAATTAAATATTTTTTTTATTATAAATGAATAAATTAATGTTCATACAAAACCACTATTCTTGGCATCTCGTGTATTGACAGAGTATATTATTGAAATTATTTAACCGAGATCTCTTAGAGGTCTCTTAATTTACAATGTACATATATTAATTGTCATTTTATATCACAAATTTGTTTGTATTTAATTGTTAATGAGATGCTTGGAGTTAAGAGAGGCATGGGTTTAAATTCTATAAGCTATAATTTTTCTCTCTCGGTATTTTCTTTTATTTGAAACTAGAATATAGTATTAAAACTTGTTTCATATATTTGACTTGGTGAGTTCATCCAATTTTTGTGTGTGTGTTTAGAAATAATTTAAATGTCTAGAAATGATTAAGTATAATTTAATCAACATAGTTATTATATGCATATAGATATGAATTAAAATGAGTTTTGATGAATTGATATGTATTTTGCTATGAATTTCATATGAAAGATTTAGAATTATTGTATAACTCATCTGACTATTGTTTAACAACGAATTATTGTGTAGTTGTGTTAATTATTATGTAGACATTAATAAAAAAAAACCAGCAAATTCATAAATAAAATTAACATATCACTAGACAAGTATTTCAAGCGTAAATACCTTAAGGATGAAAAGTTATTTAAAGTTTCAAGTTATGTAACTCAATCAACTTCAAAGAAAAGTTATATTAAAAAGTCATATAATATTTGTTATTAATTTGTCCCCTCATCTTAAAAACTCTAGCTCCGCCACTGCTCCCTCTCCCTCTGTCTCTTTTTTTCGTTTCCCTGCCCTCTCTCCTCTGTTCTGCTTTTTGTGCTCTCCTTGTCTGTACTGTGCTCGTCCATTTTCCCTCTCTCTCTGCTGGTTCCTTTTATATATGCTAGTGCTGAGGACGGATGTCTACAACCGCGGCTGAGAAGAAACAAACTGTTGTCTGCTGGCTTGCATGTTCTCCTGGTTGTGGGAGTTGTTGATGTCATTGCCGCTGATCTTGACTGCAACCAACGCTGGGGAGGGAGCTCACCGTTGGAGGAAACGCTATTGATGGCTGAGGATGGAGTCCTGCTATTGTAACATGAACTAACTTTACTGACGTTTTTCTCCCAACAGGGAACCAGCCGTGAGGGGCAGGGATGATATTGTTGACGTGGCACCGAGAAGAAGTTCGTTGGACTAAGAGGAAGAAAAAAAAGACGAAGGCCTCTCCTACAACACTGGATGAAAGCCTATATGGTGGCTTTTGGAGGTTAAAGGGGGTCCTCTTCTGCTAGGTCTGTGAGATGGGGAGATGGAGAAGTGGCTCTCGTTCAAGAGAGTGATCTCTGTTTTTTTTTTTTTAAGGGAGTGGGGTGGCTGCTCGTTTTTTTTATAAAAAGATGAGAGGGTGGCTACGGCTTCTTTGCTAGAGAGGATAGGGTTAGGGTTTTTTTTTGTTTTCTCTTCTTTTCTGAAAAAATTACCCTCTTCCTGAATATTTTTCTCCTCTTCCTTTATTATGGCTGGAGGTTCACTTATATAGAATATCTCTACACGTGCTATTCAAGGAAATATTACAATAATTTTTGCAGAGATTGTCTTCTATAATCAGCACCAACAAATTCTATACATATGGTATTTTATATTACAATAATTATATATGATTCAATAATTATTTCCTTGACATATTGCCTCCTTAATATTAGCTCTGATGTTCTATGTTATCGCCATATGTAAACCCTTATTTTTTTTAATTTTTTTTTGAAAATTTATAAAAACATGGGTCAAAAATTGGGTAGCAACAAGTAGCATCGAGATTATCACACCAAATGGTAGGGGCAGAGATATATGGAATCTGTCAATAAATATTGAAGCCAAATAACATTAGCAGTGTCGTTTGCTAAGGCTTTATACTCAACCTTAGTAGAGGAGCAAGTAATTGTGTGTTGCTTGCTTGACTTCTATGAAATCAGTGTCTAACCAAAGAAAACAAGGTAACCACTTGTAGATTTTTTATCATCAATACTACCTGCCGGATTTGCATCCGTAAAACCATGTAGAGCAAAAGAGGAACTACGAGTGATATGGAAGCCATAAGATGCTGTACCTTTAAGATAGCGCAAAATACGTTTAACGATGGCCCAATGAGAATATGTGGGAGTATGCATAAACTAATAGACTCTGTTAATAGCAAAACAAATATTCGGTCTTGTGAAGGTGAGATATTGAAGAGCACCCATGATTTAACGAAACTGTGTAGGATCAGAAAACTAGGCATCTAGTAGTATGGTAACCTACGAAGTAGAGACTGGAGTATCAACAAGTTTGCAGGAAGTCATACCAGCCCGAGTAAGGATGTCAAGAATATACTTGTGTTGTCGTAGCATCAAACCCAAATTGGTGGACTGAACTTCAATACCTAGAAAATAATGAACTGCACCTAAATCACGAAGCTTGAACTCCGAGCTCGGTAAACGTATTAAGCGCTGTAGCATAATATAGTTGTTACCCGTAAGCAGGATATCATCAACATAAACCAGAAGATAAAAGATATTAGTACCAACAGATAGGATAAATAAGGAGGTGTCAACCTTGGAGGTGTGAAAGCTGATAGAGAGCAGAGTGTACCATGCCCTCGGTGCCTTTTTTAAACCATGTAAGGACTTGTGCAATTGGCACACATGAGATGGAAGAGCAAAGTTAACAAGACCTGAAAGTTGTTTCATGTAAACCTCTTTAGTAAGAACACCATTGCGAAAAGCATTATGAATATCAAGTTAATGGATCTTCCAATTACGCGAAACCGCAATCGAAAAGACTAATCTAACGGTGGCCTACTTAGTAATTGGGCTGAACATTTCAGAGTAATCAATGCCTTCTTGTTTAGTAAAAACTCTAGCAACTAGGTGCGCCTTATAGCGCTCAATGTTGCAATCAACATGATGTTTAATCCTGTACACCCATCAATTGCCAACAAAATTCATCGAAGGATGAAAGAGAACTAAAGACCAGGTATGGTTATAGCGCAAAACCTGAATTTTATCACGCATAGTATCATGCCAAACCTCATACCTATCAGCATCAGAAAAGGCAATGGGTTCAAAGGTAGGAGAGGACATTACCCGAGATGGAGGAGGAACAGTGGTAGCGGAAACACCAAGATTTGTTGTCTTCGACTGCCGCGAACGAAGGACCATAGGATGTCTGCTGACTATGGGTGGCAAGGTAGGAAGAGAGGATGGCAGAGTGGTGTCTTGTTACAACGGATATGATGAGAAATCAACCACCAGATTTAGTCTAACCGAAGAAGCAGTGGAAGAGTCTGTTGCAGTGGAGTGACCGAGCAGCAGCAAAGTTATCGTGTTGCAAACTAGAGGGAGTCGAACTTCTATCTGTACCTACAACAGGATGGTTAGATAAAAATGCATGTGGTGATGGGAGAGGTAACGTGTGGGGCTGTTGTGGGTGAGCAAATGTGGGTTATAGGAGGCAGGAGCACATGGGTGGTTGATGGAATCAACAGTGGTGTGAAACAATGAAGAATGTAGCAAATTTGGTAGTAGGGTAGTAGAGGGTTGGGTTGAGGTTGGAGAGGAGGATTGTGCAATTTGTTCAGATCTGTCAAAAGAAAACACATGTTCATGAAAACGGACATGACGAGATATAAATGCGTTGGGATGCAATGTCAAAACAACATTAACCTATGTGAGATGAGCTATACCCAAAAAACACACATGGAGAGGAATGAAAATCTAATTTATGATTATGATAGGGGCACATAAATGGAAAGCAGAGACATCCAAAGGTACGTAAAAAATGATAATCTGGAGACCGTTGAAATAGATAATCAAAAGGAGATTTTTTTGTGAGGACAAGAGTAGGCATGCGATTGATAAGATAAACTGAAGTTTCAAAAGCATAATTTCAAAATCTTAATGGTGCTTTACAGTGTCTTAGAAGAGCAAATCGGGTTTCCACAATATGCATATGACGATATTCTACTGTGTCATTTTGTTCATGAGTGTGAGGACTAATAGTCCGAGGACAAATTAGACGATGATGAATACTAATAGTCTGAAAAAAAGTGGATAATTTTTTATATTCACCACCCCAATCAGTTTCAACAGATTTAATTTTGAGTGAAAATTGATGCTCAACGTGTAAACCCTCTAGGCGAAAAATCATAAATTGACTAGTTTTATGTAAAACAAAAAAATTCATAACTCTCGATTGGGTTATTATAAAATTTTGAAAATTTGCGCGGAGCCTTCTAATATGATGCCTTAGCTTGGGTTAAAATTTTAGAATTTTTGGAGAAATTCAGAAATTTGATAAAAAATCACAATTTGACTAGTTTTACATTATTGGGCGTAATTTTCAATCTGACCATCATATTGAGCTAAAATTTTACAAGGGACCTTAAAATATATTGAATAAAATCTGGTAAAATTTTAGGATGAATAGAGCTCAGTAGTGCTAACCAAAAAAATAAGGACCGTCACATAAAAGCAAAAGGATTCATTAAGGGTAAAATGGTTATTTGCCATTAAAAAATAAAACAATTCAGCTCTCCCTTCCTTTTATATGTTGCCGACTGGGAAGAAGCAGAATGGGAAAAGAAAGAAAAGAAAAAGGCGAGAGAGAAAAGTAAGGAAAAAAATAAAAAAAAGTGAGAGAATAACCTTGTAAACTTACAAAGTCTAAGAAAGAATCAAGTGAAGGAAGAAGGAATTGAGAGAGGGAATTTGGCTAACCTTGGGATAGAAGAGAAATTGGAAGAAAGTCAATTGGTAAGCATGAGAAGTTTGGGTTTAATGTTTGATTTAGATGTTTTTAAGCTTACCTGATTAAGTTAAGAAGTAATTTCATGAAATTTTACTTTAATTTCCCTTAAATCCTTGATTCTTGAACTTAGGGTTCTTATGGGAATTTGGGGGAATTAGGAGGGGAAGGAAAAATGATGAAGTTGAAGTGGAATAGCATGAAAACAAGTTGAAATAACAAGTAAATGAAGAAAAATTTAGGGGAGGAAAAGGAAGATGACATTCGGCCAAATGAAGAAAAAGTGGAGGAATGAGTTTTGATGTTAACGTTTAGAAAACTATGTTTAATCATGATATTTGAAATATGTAAGAAAGACTAAATGAAGAAATAGCATTAGAGTTGAGAAAAATAAGTAAATTCAATTTAAAAGAGAATTGAACTAGTTAGAAAGAAAGCATGAAGACAAGATATTTAGATTGCGTTTGAATATAGTTCTTACGTATGTTTAGATAAAATAAATAATATGATGTGAAGGCATGAAGAATAAAAGGATTATTTGATGGAGGAATTATGAACATAAAGCAAGAAAAGAAGTAACTTGATTTAAATATGTGATTGTATGTGAAATGATGATATTATGTTTGAGAATGAATTTTTATCAGAACGAATTAAAAAAAATAATTATGTGCTTTGCGTTTCTGAACGTACAAAAAATATTGATGGACTAATGATATAATGACATTTGATTGATTTAGGAGTTGTGTTTGGAGCTTGTTCTCAAACAAGAGGAGCTGGGTCAACACAAGCAGAAGGTAGGTGATTCGTCATCTTATTTTGTAATTATTAGTTTTCCTTAAATATCTTTATTGTCTTTTTAATTGATGTTAAAAGAATGAAGCAAATGAATAAATTGAGTGATTATTACAAATAAGAATTATTGGTAATTTATGTGAAATTACCGGAATTATTATTTAGCTAACAAAAGAGGTTAGCCGGATGCTAGGTAATTCATATGGAATTACTGGATTGATTTTGGCAACCAAAATGGGTTAACCGGATTTCTTGGGTAATTAAGAGAATTATCGTGTTTATTGATAACATAGAGGTTAACCGGATATGGGGTAATTCATATGGAATTACCGGATAGATTGCCTAACAAAAAAGGTTAGCCAGATGCTGAGTAATTCATATAGAATTACCGGAATGATTTTGGCAACCAAAATGAGTTTGCCGGATTTCTTGAGTGATTAAGAGAATTACCGGGTTTATTGATAACATAGAGGTTAACCGGATATGGGGTAATTCTTATGGAATTACCGGATTAATTGGATAATAAAAGAGGTTAGCCAGATAATGGGTAATTCATATGGAATTACCGGATTTATTAGTAACTGAGGAAGGATAACCAAATTTATGGGTAATTATATGAAAGTGTTAGAATTATTGGCAATCGAGATGAGTTAGCTGGATATTTAAGTTGTGAAAAGATTATGTAAATTAATTGATTAAAATTAGAAGCATTAAATTTCAAAAGTTAATAGTAAAATAATTAATAAATGACTAAGATATTGAGTAAATTAATTAATGTGGTTATTGTTGAAACAGGTACACCGCGAGGTGATGCAGATCGTTAGTTATAGGATTTTTCTGTTTATGAATTATCATTTTGGAATGTAATATTTATATGTCTTTATTTTCTTTGAAAATCTTTGTTGTAAAAAATCAAATAGAAGATGTGTAGTATTATATATATGTATAGATGTTGCAAGTGTCATGCCACCAAAATTCTAGTGCTTATGCATACTAATCACTGGATTGCTTCATGTGCATAGTCATGAATTGGAATAGTTTACACATTGTCATAACCCAATTTTTGATCATTTTATTTTAATTATTATTATTATTATTATTATTATTACTACTACTACTACTGAAAAGGATAAAAAAATGATGATAATGATGAAAAAGCAAGTAAAATGAAATAAATGAAGAATGAATTAAAATTTGGGTTAAGGGTAACATGATTGGAAGTTTTGGGGTTTAATTAAACTTTGAAATTAATTTAATTA
>Ga0325411_1004710_pt1 | contig 15261 bp, 14 predicted proteins | sample PopdelMetagenome_13_FD_206181 | JGI IMG/M metagenome (GOLD analysis project Ga0325411, IMG submission 206181) | Populus deltoides microbial communities from Bellville, Georgia, United States - Xylem-PdIQD-R4 | ecosystem: Host-associated > Plants > Phyllosphere > Stem > Wood/Secondary xylem... | reverse complement strand
ATCCTTGTCTCAAATCCTGTCGTAAACCATCTCTCAATTTTTCAATCATATGTTCCTCTGTCGGCACATAATGTGGGGCGAACAATGAGAGGTCATGGAATCTCCTTTCGTACTCCAATACTGACAAAAATACTCGATTCTTCAAATCCATAAATATTGCCGGAGCATTTGTCAACCTAAAAGGCATCACCAAAAACTCATAATGTCCATAACAGGTTCTGAAAACGATCTTTGCTACGTCTTGTTCTTTTATTCTTAATTAGTAATACCCCGATCTTAAATCTATCTTTGAAAATACCCTAACTCCTTTAAGTTGATCAAATAAATCATCTATTCGTGGAAGTGGATATTTATTTTTTATCATCACCTTATTCAACTGTCTGTAATCAATTTAGAGTCGAAAAGTTCCATCTTTCTTTTTTACAAAAAACACAGTGGCTCCCCAAGGTGAATTACTTGGAGGTATGAAACCCTTTTCTAATAATTCCCACAACTATATTTTTCGTTCAGCCAGCTCCGTCGGCGCCATTATATATGGAACTTGGGCTATAGGGGATGTCCCTGGTAGTGTAACAATTGAAACCTCTACTTCTCTCTCTGGGGGTAATCCTAGTAATTCTTCCAGAAACACATCCGAGAACTCTCTTACTACGGGGATGATTGCCAACTCACGTTTTCTTCTATGGACATCCACCACCAAGGCTAGGTAAACCTCACATCCTTTCCTCATCATTTTTTATGCCGTCATAGCGAAAACAAGACAATTGGGTATGACATTTCTTTCTCCTCGGAATACTACTCTCTCACCCATAGCTCCAGAAAGTGTTACTATTTTTGTAAAACAGTTCATTTGGGCCTTATACTTACCCAATCAATCCATTCCTAATATAATATCAAAATCATGTATCCCCAAAGGAATCAAATCTACATGCGTCTCACACCCCATGACTTCAAGTTTAATACCCATATATATTATATCAACGTCTACATGTTTCCCTAAAGGAGTACTAATGATAAACCCTTTCCCAACTCTACTTGGACTCTTTCCTAATTTTCCTACTGCGTTATGTGCAACAAATGAATGGGTAGCTCTAGGATCAAATAACACATACATAGGTAGATGATTTAACAACAAGGTACCTGCAACCATATTAGGGGTAACCCGAGCCTTTTCTCGCGTCATAATGAACACCCTACCCTGGGTCCGATCCCCTTGTGCCCTGACACGGCCTCTGTTACCACTGGCCCCGGACTGAGTTTGTCTAGTCGGTCGATCAACTGTAATCGACCGTTGCTGGCTTTGTATCTGCCGCTGTGTTTTAATAAACTCTAACTCCCGAGGGCAATCCTTTCTAACATTTCCATGCCCATGGCAGTAATAACATCCCTTACCCAAATATGGGCAATTCCTCCATCTATGCTCTCATCGACATACATAACACTACCTTGGTGTGGTGGAACAGTCTCCAGGATGCTTCTATCCACACCGGATACATAGAGGATAAATAATTGGCCTCTGCTCTGACATCCCTCCCGATCTGAATCCACTCTTACTGCCCTGCTGTCCTCCAGTAGGTCCAATACTAGAACTTTGAACAGTCCCAACTATTATCCCTTATTTTCTCCTAAATTGACTGAATTGAGGCTTCATCTTTTTAAAATAAAGAGGTCTACCTGAGGAAACATTAACATCCTTCCTCTTACCCAATACTGTCTAGCCCTAGTGGCCCTTTGTTATTCATACTTCTAAAGCCTGAGCTGCCTCTATAAGCTCCCTAGTAGACTCAAACCATAAAACAATCAATCCTAGTCTCAACTCCTGACGTAATCCATCATGTAGTCTATCAATCATATGTTGTTCAGTAGAGATGAACTGTGAAGCAAATAGGGAGAGATCATGGAACCTCTTCTCATACTCTAGTACTGATATGTCCCCTAGTTTTAACACCAGGAACTCCTGCTCTTTGATCCTACACTAATAAGAAGAGAAAAATTGCATCTCAAACTATCTCATGAATTCACTTCAAGTCCATGTCCTAGTATCCCTCTCGGACCGTATCACCTCTCACCATGACTGGGCTCTATCCATCAGCCACTCTGTAGAACAATTCACCCGCCAATCCTCGGGTACTTTCATTTGAGTCATAGTGTTCTCTACTCTTCATATCCATCTACCTGCAATCTCTGCATCCTGTTTGCCCAAAAAGGGCTAACATCCCAACTCCCTCATACTCTTTACAGTCCGTACTAGAACAATTACAATGTCAGAATCAATAGCAATACGAACAGCCGGAGTTGTCAGTGGTAATGAAACTGTTGGTGTTACTGAGGTTGTTGGAGCTACTATATTAGGCATAGACTCGATCACGACTCTAACTATCTGGGCAATTAAGACGGGGTCCTTAATAGGAGTAGGGGCTACTGCTGGTGCTATTCTTTATTCTTTTAGTTCGACTCTCTAAGGTGGTAAATCCCTAGCTTGAATAGAACCAACCCAACTTGGAGTCTAGATGACTCCTCAATACTTGGCTGATGAGATGCTGGCGGTACATACAAAGCAGTGCCCTCTAAAGGATCCTCCCGTTGCCTATCAGCAAATCCAACATCCTGATCTCTCCTTCTGACTAAAGAGGGATCAATAGCCATACCTTTTCTTATTTGTACCATCCTGAAATAATCCAACAATCATAAGGTTTTCATTTCAATATCCTGAACCCTAACCTCGTTTTGATACCAATGTAACATCCCTTATATCGAAACCAATGCATCAACCATAAAAAAAAGAAACATGGTAATTTTTTTTACCGAAATTTCAACAGCATTTCCCCTATGTCAGGAGGTCCCAAGTTATCAACAAATCATTTGTGCACATCCTGTATTCATTGTTCATACACAATCCAATCATTCCAAGTCTCAAACTGTAAACTTTTAAGATAAAATTCACACAATTAGCAAGTTATAAAAATGAGAAGAATCCTAGGATTTAAGAGGTAACCATTAATTAACCATCTTAATTGCATTCATACGTTAGCATAATAAAGATTTTAAATTTTAATTTACTACTTATAATTTTAACAAAAATAACACTACATAACTTTATACATACAATTTAGTAGTATTGTTATATACAACCCAAAAGGAAAATTCTTCCATCTTCCTATTAACTTAAGTGACTATACGGAGGGCACATCCAAGCATCAACTAAGGGTTACGCTGTTGAGATGAACCTGCATAGTAATTTTGCATAAACATAATTAAATTAATTAAGATGATCTAGTATATTTTTCATTACACTAACAATTTGCTTTTTAATTCATTTACCATCACTTTCTATAGTTTCTCACATGTCTACACACCTATCTTGTCCAATAATAATTAATTCTATTGATTGCCCTTTTGCATGGTACTAGTTCCAAACCAGAACACTGGTCCAACCATTAGCCCATTCATAGGGTACCAGTTCCAAACCAGGACACTAATCCATTCATCATTCATACACTACATATAAATACAAAAATTTGAAATACATCATATTAGGGACTAAGTTAAAGAATTACACAAGACTTTAAATTAGAAATCTAAGTGTCAGACACCTACCTGAAAACTGTGCTTTGCTAGTCGTTCCCTGCTCCCGTCTATTTTCCACAATTTCATCTATACCAATAGTTACACTAATTTAAATTTCAAGTCTTGACCATACATGCACACATATACATACTACCTTCATAATTCAACATTTTGTAATAAATTTTTTTTCCAAACATAAGTTACCAATTTACAAGTTTTAGGTGGCTCAACATAACGAATTATCCAACTGTTACTCTATAGAAATTGAACTGTTACTGTCCGATCTCAACTCAAATTTTTAACTATATCTGGAGTTATAGAACTCCATTCCAAGCGAGATTGGTCTCGTTAGAAAGCTAAGACATGAGGCTACAAGTTCTATGTAGGAAGGAGAACCCAGTTCTACTCCCAAAACAATTAAAATTGCTCATCAATGAACATTGGACTGTTCCAACTATTACTGTCTAGAAATTGAACTCTTATTGTCCGACCTCTCCTCATATTTTTAACTATATCTGAAGTTATAGAACTTCATTTCAAGCAAGATTGGTCTCGTTGGAAAGATAAGACATGAGGCTATAAGTTCTATGTAGGAAGGAGAACCCAGTTCTACCCCCAATACAGTTAAAATTGCTCATCAATGAATATTTGATTGTTACTGTCTAACTGTTACTGTCTAGAAATTGAACTCTTATTGTCCAACCTCTCTTTAGATTTTTAACTATATCTGGAGTTATAGAACTCCATTTCAAGTGAGATTGGTCTCATTGGAAAGCTAAGACACAAAGCTACAAGTTCTATATAGGAAGGAGAACCCAGTTCTGCCCCAGTCAAAATTGCTCATAAATGAACATTGGACTGCTACTGTCCAATTGTTATTGTCTAGAAATTAAACTGTTACTGTTCGACATCTCCTCAGATTTTTAACTATATCTGAAGTTATAGAACTCCATTTCAAGAAAAATTGGTCTTATTGGAAAGATAAGACACGAGGCTACAAGTTCTATGTAAGAAGGAGAACCCAATTCTGCCCCCAAGACAGTCAAAATTGCTCATCAACGAACATTGGACTGTTACTGTCTAAACACTGTTTAGTATTTTGAGTATAACCAAAGTTATAAAGCTTGGTGTTATGCTTGATTTATTTCTTTAGAACACTATAACATGGGTCTACAACTTTCATAAAGAAAAGTGTCTCAAATTTTGTCATCTTAGGGTCCAAAACTTAGCAGAGAAGTTTAGAGACAACCTGTCCAGTTTTGATTTCTAAGTTCAACAAGTATAAATTCGTTTCCCATGCATTTTTTCCATTATTTCCATCCACCTATCATTATTTAACATCTTCTTAAACCTATACTAAGGTATTCTAAAATCTTAATTATTCAAGAAAAACACAAACAAATTCAAGTGACTTAATAATAGAGCTTGTTACCTTTTGTTACAAAATAATGAGTCAAGAGATTGAGAACAACCTTGTTTTCCTTTTCTCTTTCCTTCCTTCTTCTAACCCTTCCCTTCCCACTAGTAAATTTTTCTAAGTTTTCTTCCTAAATCTTACTTGAAGCACTCTGTGTTCACTTACTCTCACTTTTCTTTGGATTCAAATGATGAATTTACAAGGTTTCCTCTCAATTTTTTCTTTTCCCCTCTTTCTTCCTCTCGTTGGCCGACCATTACTCCAAGGATTTCTAGAGATTTCTTGTTTTTTATATTTACGTTCTTTCCTTATTTGCCCCCATATTTACTTCTATTTTCACATTGACCCCACCATTTCTTTTATCAATTTATTGACCCCACTACTTCTCTTTCTCTTTACTAACTCCTTATTCTTTTATTATTATTTTCAATTTCACCCCTCTTATTAAATAACTTCTCTTTTAATCTAATTAATTTGTTCAATTTACTCATTTCTCCACATCTTTTGTATTTTATTTTATTTTACTTTACTAAATCAAGATGAGATTATTTTATTCGAGGGTTTACAGACCTTGTTGATAGCATAACAGATGTCTAGTCTAGTAAACATGAGATACTAAAGAGCACCAATAATTTATCAAAAGCGAGTGAGATTCGAGAATAACATGGTAGACGATAGATCAAGCTTGGAAATAGAGGCTGGTGTATCAACAAGTTTACAAGATGACATACCAGCATGACAGAGAATATCAAGAACATACTTATGTTGACTCCACATGAGTTCCACACTAGTAGGAGTGACCTCAACCCCCAAAAAATAATGAGCATTACCCAAGTCACGGAGCTTAAATTCTAGACCCGGTAAGGTAATAAGGCGATGAATTAAGGCAGAGTTGTTACCAGTAAGCAAGATGTCATCAATATAGACAAACAAATAGCAATATCATGATTCCTCGTTAGAATAAAGAGAGAGGTATCAACCTTGGAAGCCCAAAAACCAATAGTCTGAAGGAAGTCACTCAGACTGGTTTACCAAGCCCAAGGGGCTTATTTTAGACCATACAAAGACCTGTGAAGAAGACATACATGATTTGGAAGAGCAGAGTCTACAAAACTTGTGGTTTGTGCCATGTAAACAACCTCTCGAAGTGAAGCATTGAGGAAGGCATTGTGGACATCAAGTTGTCAAATCTGCCATCCTTTGGACACTACAATAGTGAGAACTAACCGAACAGTAGTCGATTTAATAATAGGATTGAAGGTTTCTGAGTAATAAATGCCTTCATGTTGAGTGAACCCGTTGCAACCAAGCAAGCTTTATAGCGGTCAATAACAGCATCAACTCGACGCTTTATTTTGTACACCCATCAGCAGCCAACCATATTTATGGAGGGATTAAAAGGTACCAAGAACCAAGTACCAGTGGCATGTAAAGCTGCAATTTCAAACTTCATAGCAGTATGCCAACACATAAAACGGTCAACCTCCTTAAAAGTAAGAGGTTCGAGAGTGGAGGGAGACATTACTTGTGAAGCTGGAGGTTGTTAGGAAGAAGCAGCGACTGAAATGATGTTGGCAGTCCTGTTCTGTATAGGATGCAACACCATAGGGTGCTGTCACTATGCTGGAGGAGTAGGGGTCTGAACAGGGGACGGTTGCTACAGAAGAGTATAACTAGACAGATCAACACAGAGGTCCAGACTTGTTGAAGACACGATAGATGATCTGGATGAAGAGGAAGAGTTGGATAACCATGCTAGAGAGGCAGTAGTTGGAGGAGACACTGACATAGACAGCGCCATCGTTGCAGACCCTGTACCTGCAAAATGATCAACATATATGGAGGTAGATGGTGATAAGGAGACAACGGGGTTAGAGGATGTGGGTGGTAGGGCTGATGGTGTGGTAGATGGAAAGATAGTGAGTGAGGAAAGGTGTGTGACAGTGGTAGGTGGATGGGTATGGCTGGTGGGTGGAGGGAGATATGGAGACTTGAGAAACGAAAACATGTGTTCATTAAATCGAACAAGATGGGAGATGTAGAGATGCTTAGACGACAAGTCAAGACAATGATACCCTAGATGAGAGAAACTATAGCCAAATAACACACATGGAGTATAGCGATAGTCTTACTTATGAGAATTATAAGGTCGAAGGAAGGGAAAACATAGACATCCGAAAGTACATAAAAAATCATAATTAGATGGTTGACGAAGCAGACATTCAAAAGGAGATTTGTTGCTCAAAATAGGTGTGGGCATACAATTAATGAGGTAAATAAAGGTTTTAAAAGCATAAGTCCAAAATTTTAAAGGTGTCGTACACTGACCAAGAAGAGTAAGACCAGTTTCAATAATGTGACGATGAGACGCTCAACAATACCATTCTATTCATGCATATGTGGGCATATGAGGCGATGATGAATGCCAATGGTTTTAAAGAAAAAAAATTTAATTTATGATATTCACCACCCTAGTTAGTTTGAACAAATTTCATTGTTCAAAAGAATTGTTGTTCGACGAAGACTTGAAATTGATGAAACACATTGAAGACATCATATTTGAGGACAAGAGGATAAAACCAGATAAAGTTTGTTAGCACATCCACAAAAATAACAAAACAACAAAAACCATTTGAAGATAACATAGGAGCAGGGCCCCACTCATCACTAAAAACAAGTTCAAGAGAAGCAGAAGTTTGATGACTCATAGATCCTAAAGATAGACGAGATGATTTTCCTAAAGGACACGTTTGAAATTGAAAATTTAAAGGATGAGAAGTATAGACAACCTTTTTATTTGATGCTAAGAGAATCAGAACACGAGAGCTGGGATGATAGAGGCGACGAAGCCACACATCGGCAGAGGTGGACAGAAAATCCTAGGGAAGACACGTGGCAGAGGACTCAGTAAGGATATAGAGGCCATCTTTACTGTGATAGGAAAGAAAAACTGCCTTGGTTATGAGATCCTTGACATAGAAAAGAGAATAGTGAAACTAAAAAAAGACACAATTTTCACGATAAAATTATTGAATAGATAATAGTCTTTTTTTTTTAATTTTTAGAACATGTAGAATATTAGACAGATTAAAGGTTCGTTTTGGAGTTATGCAAGATTTTATGATCCTTGACATAGAAAAGAGAAGAGTGAAACTAAAAAAAGACAAAATTTTCACGATAAAATTATTGAATAGATAATAGTCTTTTTTTTTAATTTTTAGAACATGTAGAATATTAGACAGATTAAAGGTTTGTTTTGGAGTTATGCAAGATTTTATGAGTTGTATTAGATACAATAAGTCCTTACCATCACTAACATACAATTGATCATTACCAAGATAAGGGTCTGTAGGTGTCATACCAGCAATGTCTGGAGTAACATGTGGATTCGCACCTGTATCAGGGAACCAAGTGACAGGATTTGCTACTAAAGCATCACTAAAGGAGAGGTTAGCTGAGGCTTGATTCTCATGATGCACAAGCTGGGAGCATTGTTGTGTAGAGTGTCCGATGTTGCTGCCAAGTTGGCATCTAATCCGCCAAGGCCACTGGTGTTGCCCTTCTTGTTTCTGCTGCTGCTGTAGTTCCTTGTGTTCTACAAGGAGGAGCTCCTACTGTTTCCACGGTAAGGCTGGCTAGGGTACTGGTTATAATTGTTGTGAAAGTTACCTCTCCAGCCTCCTTTTCTTCCTCTGCCCTGATGAGAAAAGGAGCCACTACCATTAAATCCAGTTAAGGCACGTTGTATAGTATATGCAGAGGGAGGATGTGAGGGTGTAGGTAGCAATGGTGCGGTAACTTGAATGGATTGAAGAGAGCTCCTGTGTAAAAATTCATGTATAGACAAGTGACTATAGAGCTCAGAGTACGCAAGAGGCTCAGCTTTGATTGACAGACTAGTAACCGAATCTCAAAATTCAATGTGAAGGCCCTGAAAAACATAGAGATTGAAGTCGGTGAGGGAGATAGGTTTGCCCGCTGCGGCTAGTTCGTGAAATAAGCCCTTAGCTTTCTATAGGTAGAGAGTGGTAGTATCATTACATTGACGAAGAACCTGGAAAGAGCCATGTAATTGCATAATCCTAGAGTTGGATAGAGAGGCAAGGGCACGTTCTAGAGTGCTCCAAACACTTGCTAAAGTTGGGCAGTCTATCACAAGATGAAGAACATCAATGGAGAGGGATGAGAGTAAAGCACTGAGTATGAGTTGATCTTGTTGTTTCCATGTGAGAAACACATGGGAGGGTCCAGAATTAATGTTGGCAGAGGTGGCAGTAGAGGGACTGGACAGATCAAGCGGAGAAGGACAGGAATACGAGTCGTCGACAAATGAAAACACCCCTTGACCAATCAGATATGGCTTCATTTGCATACACCAAAATACATAATTAGAATTGGTAAGTTTGAGGTTGATGACCTGCTGTGTATTTGAGAGGGGAATAACAGTTGGTGTCGCAGCAGAGGGAAGCATGACTGCATTGATGTTGGGAGAAGAAGCGCTGACATTGGTGTTGGGAGAAGAAGGACTGTTAGTGGTGCCAGCTGCAGCAAAAACCGAAGGATCTATATTGCAGAAGATGAGTAGAAAAAAACAGAAGCTGACTCTGGAGCAGTAGCAAAAGAACAGCAGAAGAACGCAGAAACAGTAGCACAATGAAGCAAGTAATAACACGCTAATCGTGAGGTAGAAAGTCAGTGTTGCAGAGAAGCAATATTGTTGCCGATAAAGGAGTAGCAATGGACAACAAACAGAGGAGACAATTTTGTTGCAGAGAGGCAGTAGAGGGGCTGCCATTTGAAGAATAAATTAGTGTTGCAAAGAAGCAACAGCGTTGCAGACGATTTTGTTTGAAGCAGTAGCAATAGAAAAATAATTAGAAGGGCTGCCATTTGAAGAATAAATTAACGTTGCAAAGAAGCAACAGCGTCGCAGACGATTTTGTTTGAAGCAGTAGCAATAGAAAAATAATTAGAGGGGCTGCCGTTTGAAGAATAAATCTGTTAAGATAAATTGACTCTGGTACCAAGTTGAAACAAGGTTAGTGATAAACGAGAGGTTTGACCCCCCTCTGCTATTTATATAATTAGGGTAGTACATGTGTTACGGTATAGCATACTATACATGATAAATTAATATATTAATAATCTATTCTAACACATTCCATAATATGAAGAAATGTAATTCTTAAGTATAGTTTGGTATTTGAGGTGTGGAAGTAGGCTTGTCAAACCACGTTAAAAATCGAGTTTGCAATTTCTCTCTCTTATCTTTTATTTTAAACACTTTCATTATATTGTTGATTATTGTATTTATTGTATTTAATTAAAATAAATTGCATTATTTTTTAATATTAGTGGAACATCTAATTCACTTTTTCTTATTGTTGTCTTAATTTTAAAACAATAAATATGATGTTTATTAGGTGTTGTTAGGTGAAAAAATAAAATTTTGTTCGAAAAACCTTGGACCAAATTTCATTTTTTATGGTGTTACATTAATTGCCTCCCCCCTCAGCTAGTATATTTTTTTATGAGAATGTCATTTTATTTTTTTAATTATTATTATGTAAATCTTTTTTGTCTCATGGATATTTAATAAAAATAAAATTTTTATTTTTATTATTTTTAATATACTTTGACATGATTTTATCACATTAATTATTTTTTTTTATTATTTTTTTTTTCTCTTTAATCACATACAAAATATTAAGATATTATTTTGATTTTTTTTATATTAAAGCTTGCTTTTGATATCATGATGAGTTTTTAATTAAAAAAATAATGCTAATAATTAAAAAATATGCTTTTGTAAAAACACTAGTATTCGTTGTATTTCATGATTATGCACGCTACCTGCTGCCATAGATCAATGAACTTCGAATAAAGATTGGATTATTATATTTCTTGCTCTTTACCGATGCTTGTGCACCATCTTTGTCTCAACCAGAGACCAATCACCAAGCAGCATATCTCCTATAGCTTCTTAGGTTGCTCTTTTTAGAAATAGAACTCATAGATAGAGAGCTCTAAAAAAGATTTTGTTCGATTTTTATTCTCAAAACAACATTGAAAAAAATTTTGGAAGCTAAAACTAAGATTCAAAAAAATATTATGAATTCATGAAAATTTATGAGATTCATATAATGTTTTTTGAATGGTTAGAATTTTATATTTTTTAAAAAAATATATACTATCCTTTTTTAAAAGATATTTGTGTTCACACAAAAAACTAATATAGATTATAACATAAAAGTTATCGATTTTTGTTTTTAAAAATTAAAAGTAATTTTAAAGGAATTTTTTTAATTGCATCCCCTTTTAAGAAAAAAAAAATGGAGTAAGAGGATATCATTTATTGTGATATTAGGAAGATTGTGTTTCTTACAAACTATAATTATACCAATAGGTTTCTACATCCTTTGAAAACCAATTAACAAACATAGATAAATCATTTCAAGATCAATTTTCAAGCCTTAAAAGATTTTGTCAAAATTCTTTAAAAAAATTAAGAATCATCTTTCTCAATTAAGATCCTTGGTACCTCCTAATTCTATGTAGTCAGTACCAATGCTTGAGAAATTCCAGTTTCATCTTCAAATGAAGAAGAATTTGAAATCAATTAACTCAAATGGAACCATCTTCTAAAATGAATTACCCCATGCTTATAACCCTAAATATAGTTTTAGAAAAAAAATCCATAATTATTCAAAACAAACATAACTCCAACTTGATCTATGAATGAAAAATAGATAAGTTAGCTGAGTATCAAATTATCAGTTTATTATAGTAAATGAAAATGGTGTTCAATGCCTATAAAACCTAGACAGGAACCATATTTTAAATCATATGAATGAGCCTACACAAGATGTTGCATCTTGAATTTTTTTTCTATCTATGAAGCTTTCATAGGTGATCATCTCCTTCATACCTCGAAGATAATAACTCAAAGAAGCTCTTGTCCACCCGTAAATGTAAGAAAATGCATGATTTTAGATGGTATAAATACATTTTTATGAACGTAATTTGTAAAGACGATAATCAACCCTTTTGGAAAGAAAATAATTAGTTAGTCTTCTAGAATTATTAGGTGATAAAGTTCCTAATAAACTCCAAAAACCTTTTTAATAGACAAATCCCTTGCCAACAATTAACTTAAAACTTGCAACATGCATGCAAGTTAGAAATGCAGTTGATATAAAAATAATAATAGAATAATAGCATGCATACCAAGCATATATTTAAATTTATAATTGATATAAAATTAAGCATGCATGCTAATAACAAAATTAACTTTGATTAAATTAAAACAAGAAGGATACTTACTTATTATTATAGAATGTATATATGTAGGAAATGATATAGGACTACTCCAGTATTGTAATTTCTCCCTTTACTATTGTATATTGCTCTACACATATAAATAGAAAAAGGTTAACTAACTAATAGGTTAAGCCTTTTATTTTTTCTCAATTCGGTATCAGAGACTTAATACATCACAACTCCTCTCTCCCTCTCTCTAATGGACTATGATGTTGTCGACTTCTCCCTCCACCAAACCGGTGTTGCAACACATATTTAAATTTAAATGAAATTTACTAGAGAAATTAGAAAGCATTATATGGAGTACATATATAAACGACTAGAGCTTGGATGCGAATGCGATTGTTCTTGGGTTCTCGAAACCGTATGAATGATCAGTACTAGACTCTTGAGTCATTTTCAAGAGCTCTTGCACTACAAGATTTCATAGTTCGTCGGTAGTCTTTTACCGACGACATCCCCGATGGAAACATTCCGTCGGCTTTCTGCTCATCAGTAATACCTCATTCCGTCGTTAAATCGGTCGGTAAAAAAAATTGCCGATGGTTTTAAAGACAAAAAATGCACGCAAAAAAAATCCCGCTTGAAATATACCGACGGATGTATTCCTTCGGTGAGTGTGTGAAATACCGACAAACTATTTCCGTCGGTCAAGTCGTTGGTGATTGTGAAATTCGCACCAAGCTACTGTCAAATGCCGACGGATTAATTCCGTTTGTAAATTCATCGTTAAGATGTCAAATGCCAACGGATACAGTCCGTCGGTAAGACCTTCAGTGATTATTTTTAAATATTTTTTTAAAAAAATTATTTAGAATACATAATATAAAATTATATAAATTAATAGTAAAAAAAACCAATTATGCAAATAAAATTTTTATTAAACATCAAAAACAAAAACAAATAAAGTTAAATAATATTCATTATAAACTGAATGTGTTTTTTAAAAAATATAAATTAATTATTAAAGTTAAATAATATTCATTATAAATTAACATAATGGTGGAGCTGGAGGAGGAGGAGGAGACTGGTTGTTATATGGCCAAAAAGGAGGAGGCACACATGTATCACCACTATGTAATGCCATGTTCATGACCATTTGGCGAAGCTGTTCATGATTCGCTTTGAGTTGTGTATACTCCGCCGATAGGTGGTCGTATTTTTTGGTGAGTTGAGTCGTGTATTGCCGCAAGGCCACGAACTTCTTAGATTGGGTGCTCGATACTGATTGAGAGCTCTCAACGGTTGAGACACTACGGGCCGCCCGCAAGTTCTCGGTCGTAGTGTTGGAGAGCGCGTACACCTGATTTTTATCGGGTCCACCGGACTATTCAACCTCTATCCACAAATCCGAATTGAAATCCAGATGGGTCGAAGGATCGTCCCCATACATCTCCCTCAACCGGCTATTATAGGTCTCCTGAAAATGAAAAAAGTAATCATCATATTCAATTCAATAAAAATAATAACTTACGAAATAAAATGGTTGAACAAACATACCACAAAGTGTTGAGCACGGTTGTCAACGAATTGTTACGCCTCCTTTTGGCGGTCTTGACTCCGCACGTGCGTCTCAACAAACAGCTCCATTGGGCTCGGCTCATGTCCAAGAGACGTAGCCTATAATGAAAAAAATTAATTAACAACAAATTAATTTAACAATATATTTCATTTAAATTAATCTTACCATCCGTTTCGCATGTGCAGCAAACGGAACGGAGCTGATGGTGTGCGTTGTCATCGAGCTATGAATTGGCCTATTCCGGTTGCCAGCACCGGACTATGAGCGTCGTGTGAACCGCTCAGACGTCACATGCTCAAGATAGGGCAGCTATATATCTGATGGGATGTATATCAATTTGAAATTCCTCCAAACCGCCATGTCGTTCCAGCCTTGGAGACCCTTATCTCTCGCGGTTGTTTTTGTCTTTTTTTGTGCTTCATACCAAAAATCACGCAACCTACTTCCATAGCCAGAAATTAGATTTTGAAACATAAATTTTTTTCTAAAAAAATCTTGTATTGTTTTTGATGTTACCTAATTGCCACTTGATTTTCCCACACCCACCTCACAACTTTGTCATGCGCCCTGTCCCGGGCGAATTTGTTTTGTGTATAAATAATTAGGTAAATAAAAATAATAATTTATTTACAATTATATTAATTAATTATTAGAAATAAGCTGGAAATTAGAAATTAACACCAACCTCAAATCTGTCAAACCATGCATCGATTTGAGGTATCCATTCAGGATGTCTGGATACCTGACTCCATTGAAATAATAGAATCTCCATCGATGATTTAAACGCCGATGATATTACTCGAACGGCCTCAATGTTTGTGAACATGAAAATAAATTAAATTAATGAAATATTGATTAGTTGTTCATAAATTATGTTATATTTTTTTAAAAAAAACTAAAACTTTAACAAACTTATATTGAAATGTCGTCCTTCCACTGTGCCTCGTACTTGCGGGTGAATTGATTCTGCTGTGAATGCACGCCGCCTCTGCGCTGTGAAAACGCGCTGGAAGAGGCAGCTTCGGTTGACGGCGCAGGTGCCTCTTCTTGAGAGGCACCAACGGATATGTCATCCTTGCTACTAGAAGAACTAGTTGCGACCATACGTGAGCGACGAGCTGTGGATTTCGTTCTACGCATCTACACAATTTTATACGAATAATTATATAATTAAATTCGAATGTTAAAAAAAATTCGACTGCACCTCCCCTATACTAGAGACTACCCAAATCCACAAACCTGCAAATATTGACAATAGCCACAATCAATTGATACCATCTATACTAATATTGTATATAACATAACATTTATACAAATAACATCCACACTAATTACAAGGTAAATTCAACATTAACAATTACAATTCAAATTATTCAATTATTATGGAAATACAAACAATAAAATATATTCAAAAAATTCAAAAAAAAACTCTATA
>Ga0325411_1004708_pt1 | contig 15263 bp, 14 predicted proteins | sample PopdelMetagenome_13_FD_206181 | JGI IMG/M metagenome (GOLD analysis project Ga0325411, IMG submission 206181) | Populus deltoides microbial communities from Bellville, Georgia, United States - Xylem-PdIQD-R4 | ecosystem: Host-associated > Plants > Phyllosphere > Stem > Wood/Secondary xylem... | reverse complement strand
AACACCATTTTGTTTTAGGGTTTGTTATCTTTTTCTCTTGTTTTGGTGCAGCAGCGGATTGCTAAAGAGAGAGTAGTGACGTTTGAAGGGGGAATGTGTGTGTTTTGAGTTTTTTAGAGAGAGAGGGACAGGGCAGTTGGTGGTGGTTTTTTTGTAAGGAGACTGATTGGATGGACAAGAGAAAGAGGGAGAGAGAGAGAGAGAGAGAAGGGTTGAATGTCTGAAGAGAATGAGAGCAGAATATTAACTGACGTAGAAAGAGGGGACGGGAAAAAGAAAAAAAAAAGGTGATTTTTGTGTTTTTTCATTTTTTGGAAAATGGTAAAAAAAAAAAAATTTAAGCCTTATATTAAAATGAATTCATCTGTTTAAATATTTAACTACATGAAAATATAAAATTTGAAGTTTCAAACATCTACGTGAAGTCAACTTAAAATGCTTTAGATATGACTAGTTTATTTGTATGCATTTTATCGTGGGCTGAATTATATTTTAAAAAATATTAAGAATATGGAAAAAATTTTGCAATACTATAAATTTAGACAAAACGATAAACCTTTAAAAATTAATTTGATGTAAATTAATTTATTTAATAGATTTAAAGGAAATATGAATGTTTTTTTTATTTTTAAAAATCAATGTTAAATGATAAAATTTTAAAAAATAATAATAAGATAAAAAATAAAAAAGAATGTCGAGCCATGTAAACTTTTCAAATTAGTAATTCGAGATATTAGATCAAAAATATCATATATGAAAAAGCAATGAAACTCAATTCTCAGCAAATTGTACATCGAATGATGAATTATTATTATTATAACAATTACTATTCTAAAAAAGAATGAGGACTGAAATTGAAAAACAACAAATAAAAAGGATAATTGTGTACTTTAGTTGTTATGAGAGAGAAAAAAACAAAAAACAAAAACAATCGATCACCGGTGGCAATTCAACCATCATAAGTTTACACGCGTCATACCATGTGGAAAAGAACACGATTGTGCATCCAGGGAGACAACGGATGGCCAGATTTAGCCATCGGGTAGTGTCACACGTGCCACCTGAATGACATGGACATCACTCACTCGCTAGCGTGTATGGAACACATGCCTGTAACTTTTTAATTCAGAAATTAAAAACAAAACATGAAAATATCAATATGCTCTCATAGCCTTTTTAATTACACAAAATACCTATGTGAAAAATATCAAAATACTCCCAAAAACAAAGCTTCTTTTTTTGTCTTTTCTAAGGTTAAAAATGTTCTTTTACTGTGCATGTAAAGTGGAAAAACCTGAAACACTCTTGTCCAGCAGCTTAATATTTTTTTGATCTTGGGAGTAAATAAGTATTTTTACCATTACGAAACTTGTGAAAAGTCAAGAAAGTTATTAGTCAACAACTTTAAATTTTGTTGACTCTAGGGGTAAAAGAGTATTTTTAATATGTTAAAAAAATTGAAAAGATGCATACATCCCTAAATAATCTTTTAATGATCACTGAGCGAGAGGAAAAGACAAAAAAAACCCAGTGTAAAGGCTTAAATTTTCTTTACTTAAAGGTAAAAGAGTAATTTCACTATAGCAATCCACGGTAATCTATGTGTAAAGTTATAGTGAAACCCCGATGCATTCTAGCTTTTCTTTTTTCTTTTAATATGTGATATTAGATATATTTTATTTTAAGTTCTATGATTTTTAAAGATAAGAAATTGTTATATAATGATAAAAAAGATTCTATTAATTTAAAAAAAAACAAAAATTATAATAGCATTTTAAAAAATAATAACTCAAATATATTTCAAATTAATTTAAGAAATTAATAAAACAATATCTATATATATAACTATTTATTTTAAAATCAAATAAACATAGGATGTAGAATTAAAAAAAAAACAACAAAAACAAAGGCATGGCAAAACAAACTAGGTTGTCTAGCTTTATAATATTTTTAACTATTATCATTTTTTTTCTTAAAGGAGAAGTAACGGTTGAAAAATCAGGACAACAAGTTTTCTTTATAAAATAAAATAAAAACATGATTTTCACGAGAAATTTTATGGTGTTCAAGTTGTAACTAGTGGTATTCCATTAGTTATAGCTTCGCCTCATTTATTAGAATGTCATGTCATTAAAAATCCATATTAGCAACATCAAAACAAAACAAAAATCTACTACTCTTTTCATCCCTGTTTTACAGAGAAATTCTTAAAAGTCACATCCTATCCGCCTTCATTTCTCCCATAAAATAACAACCACCCTTCTTCTTATTTCCCAATAAAATCAAATCACAGCTCCACCCATTATGTTACTGTAAGTCTAGAAACTAAAATTATCTTTATAGTCTTGTATTAATATGGTTCCAAGCAATAGAAAGGGAAAAATGGAGAAGGCTTTGATCATGTATGTTTGTTTATCAATAAGTCTGTCTTTGATCATGTTTTGACTTAGGTATGTTAGTGCAAATGCAATTACTTTTTATATACACACAACCTCAAACTATATAAGGCTTACCAGAAATTCAATTGCTTAAGACAAGAAAGTTCTTGTACTCAGGTGAATTCAAAATATACCAAAATTATCTAATTTTTTTTGAAGATGGAGTATCTAAATCCTTTTAAAGATTGAGTGTTTAGTTTGAAGATGACTTTTTGGAGAAAATGACATATCTCTTCCTTTATTTTAAAATGTGTTTAGTTTGAACTACAAAGCTAAATAATGCAAATTTCATTTTAAAATCGTCATCGGCTTTGATTTTGAAATGGTCCTAATAGGGAGGTATAGAGTTATAATTATAAACTACTTGAGCAATTTGAGTTCAAAATCTTTATATTTTATTTCACACAAAACAATCTTCCTTCAGACACAAAAAAAGTTTATGGAGAAATTTTTAATCAAGTTGTAAAAGCACTTAAAAGTAAGCATCTTTGTCAATGTAATAAATCACATAACAAAGAAAGAAAATAGTTCAAACATGAAAATGTCATCTCCAGTGCTCCTTCACATATAACCATGTTTGAAGGAAATTAAACAAATTCTCATCCAAGTATTTTTTTTTTTTTCAATAAGATCATGGAATGCATCTCTCATCCTTTCATCAAGTTCTCTATTAATAAAAGAACAATTTGTTGAATTGTACAATCAAATCCATTAAATTTTCAACTTTGAGAAACTCAACACTATCTAGCTTTGGACTTAAAGAAAAAGGGTGAATTCCTAACATGTCTGGATAAAGTCCATAAAGAAAATATAGAGATTTATCTTGCTCAGGCTTCAAAACATCCACATGAAGGAACAAATGATGCATGTTCTTATTAGCCATCATTTGTTCTTTATAAATAGAAAATGCATTTCTACATAAATAACTTAATTCATCACTAATAAAGCTGTTAATTAGTCATATACATGTATAAGAAAAACATAATGGTGAATTTCTTACTTCAATCCTTCCAAAAAGGGGAATTAGAATCTCTCCTCCAACAACCAAAAGAAAAATCCTTCCAAAAGGGGCAGTAGAATCTCTATTCCATGAATTTTGATTTTAAAATATGGGAAAGCACAATTGGAGAAGTGAAGACTCAAGTGTTCAATAATTCTTTTGAGTTTTAACCGACAAGTTTTGTCAATGAGAGTAGAAAAAAAACAAAACAAAAAAATAGGATTTTGTTGGAGAGGTGGTGGTTGCTCAACAATGTATCTAGTTTGGAAGAGAGCTATTGAGGATGAAAAGATGGGTAATAGAGGAGAGGGTTGTTGAAGGAGAAGAGATTGACGATGGTGATTTTTTTTATGTTAACAACATGGATTTTTAATGACATGGCATACTAATAAATGAAACCAAGTTTTAACTAATAGGAAGTCACCAGTTATAACTTGAGTATCATAAAATTTCTTAATTTTCACATAAAAAGCACTCATATGACCTAAAAAAATAATCCCCTTTGTAAAAAAAATAAATTGGATAAAAAACACAAGATCAACCCAGAAAAAACTATCCCAAACTTGATTTTACCTTTTCAAAAGATATAAAATCTTAGAAACACTTTGACACTAACTTTGGCTATTTTTTCCAACAAAATCAAACCAACAAATGATGCAGTCCTAATTGATTAAGAAAGACTTGTAGGGGAGCATCCAAACATTTCAAATAAATTAGAATAAGAAGATTTAAATTTGTCAGCTTTGACCTATTTCTATTTTTTTAGCCATAACTAGAGATACAAAATTAATTTTGATTTGATTTTAGTTGTACTGAAAAATAGACATTCACATATTTCTAGTGATATGTGGTAGACCTTTTAATTCATTAAGACGAGAGGGAGGAAGAGCTATTTGTTTGAAGTTGAGCTTCAATTCTTCAAGCAGATTATAAAATTTAACTTTGATCTTGTTTTAATTAGTTAGACTATTATTTATTTATCTTTTAATTTATTTTAGGGTCCGTGGCATTTAAGGGTGTATTTAGGTTAGGTTTTATCTTGTTACTTTAGTTATTTTGGGCTTTTAATGTGTTGAGGCTTATTTATCAAGTTTGGGTCCACGAAGCCAAATTAGAGTTAGTTTTCTACTATATAAATCAATTGTTAACATTATTCTAGGGTTTATGAAATTTTCTCTAAAGTTGTTGCATATTGAGTGGTTTGTTTCTCTTTGTGTGGTTGAGTGATTTTCATATTAAGTTCTTGATTGAAGTTGCAAACTCTTTGAAGGATTGATTAACTTCGTTGTGATTTATACTTCTCATTTATATCTCATTATGGGCGTAGGGTGGGGGTGATCAATTGCATATAACTTTGGTTCTCTAAGGCAAGGTTGTTAGGTCAAGTTGCAAATTTTTCTTCGAACATCAAATTAGCAATCTAAGGGAAAATTCTACATTAGTTTGGTATCGAGCATGACTAATTTCATGTTATATCTCTTTAATTTTTATTGTTACGAGTAATTCTTGGGTTTTCTTTAGATCTGGCCATATCTATGATTTGTTTTCTTAGTTTTCTTAGTTTCTTTCTCTCTAGGGTTTAGACTAATACAAAAAAAAGAAGAAAAGATTAGTTCTTGATTAATCATGGTTGCATGTTTAATTTTTTCATATAAAAAAAGAAAGAATAAATCGGTTTTGATAAGGACAAGTATTAAAGTTGCCAAAAAATACATACAAAACAAAAATTTATGTTCATCTTTTTTACTTGAGAAATTTAGCGCGCTTGTGCACACACATAAATATATATATAGGAATAAAAGAAAAAAGAATCAAAGTCACAATCTTGAAAGGATTCTTAGAGAAGAAATTCAAAAAATTTGGATCTTGCATGAATTAGGGTTTAACCAAAACTTGTCTTGGAAATTCTTAGTGATCTTGATTGATTTCTTGTAAATTTAGGTAGAATAGAATTATCTTGCATTTTTTTTAGTTTCTTTATTTCTTGCATCGTTTTCTTTATTTTCTTGAATTCTATAGTTTTCAAAGTTTTTTTAATAATAATTCTTGCTTTTATTTCATGTCTTTGTTTTCATCATATTCACATAAATTTAAATTGTTAGTTGTAAGTTTATCCTCAATATTTGTTTTAAGAAGTTTGAGTATTTTTTATTCTTAAGTCTTTAAATATAAAATAAGTCATTGCATAGTTTAGTAAATTGTTTGATAAGTTGCTAAGTTACTTTTAAGAATCAAAATATAAGAAATGAGTGGTAAAAGGCATAGCAAGACTATTAGAATGAAAAACCTAATAAATTATGTGAGACACGAGATGAGTGGATTTTATTGTGAAAGTAAATATTTGAGGCTTGTGTGAGAAAAATATTTTTAACTACTAACCTTTATTTCATGTATAACAATGCCTTCGAAAAGTGTTGAACAGAAAAAGGCTAGAATGGTGGAGTAAAGGCAGGATAAAATGGAGGTTATGATGGAGGTGTTAATGTGTATGTTTAATAAGATAATTAGTAGACAAAAGGTTCTCAGTCATAAGAAAAAGGAAGTTGAAATGCTTATCATTAATGCTACAATGAATGATAAGAGTGTGAGTGATAATTCTAAAAAAAAAGGGAGGAAGATGTAGTTGATTATGGTAGAAAATTTTGAATTCAATAAAGTCATGCGTATGAGACATGACCTAGGAAAAGAATGGGAGACCGATCATGATAAACTAATATATTCGGCTAGGGTAAAACTTTTGAGGAGCATGGTGGTTTAGATAATAATTTGAGTGGTATTAAACTCAAAATTTTAGGGTTTCAGGGAAAGAGTAATTCAGAGGCTTACTTGGATTGAGAAAAGAAAATGGAGTTTATGTTTGATTGCCATAGGTATTCAAAAGAAAAAAAAAGGTTAAATTGCTTGTGATTAAAATCACCAATTATAGAATTAGAGTGGGATTAGCTTATTACAAGTAGAAGAAGTAATGGAGAAAGGCTATTAGAAACTTGGGAGGAGATGAAGACAATTATAAGGAAAAGATTTGTACCTACTCGCTAATATAGAAAGATCTATAATAAATTGCATACCTTATCTTAGGGTTCTAAGAGTGTGGATGAGTACTTTATGGAGATGTTAGTAATTATGATTAGAGCTAATATTTCTAGGAATAGAGAAGCCATAATGGAAAGGTTTTTTAATGGATTAAGCAATTGCTAATGTGGTGGAATTGCAATTATATAGGGAGATTAAGGATATGGGGGTATTGTTTTTGGTTTAATACTTTTTTCACTCATTTATTAAAAAAAATACACATTTTACCCGTTGTTATCGATAATCTATTTTTTTTTATTAAATAGAACCTAAAAGAATGCAATTTATATTTTGTTATCAATGAATTATCTTTGCTATCTTAGCTCCATATGTACTTTAAAAAGTATGTTGTTTCATAGAAAAAAAAATATTATGCGCTTTATTTTTGTATAATTGAATGGAAAATAATCTTAGGGATAAAAGATTTATTGAATTTGATGACGTGCATAACTTTCATCACGAGTTTGCTTGGTTGACTCGAGTTCACTTTGTTTTTTGTAATCAAATGCAATTTTTCACCCATTTCATTCTTCAACATTGAGTTAATTCGGGATTAAACTTTTTAATTTATTTTTTTCAAGATTATCTCGGTGAATTTTGTAGGTTAGTTCAATTTAAACCAAGTGGATCAAATGTTATTTCATCTCGGTTTTAGATCGAAATATCATTCAATTCATTGTTAAAGTCTATATTTTTTTAGAAAACATGTTGTCAATGCCTAAATATTTTTTTTACGCTTAGAATATTTTTTACTATGACCCATACCGTAACACGAGCCAATAAGCTAGTAATACACTAAGATACATCACTATATAATATACATAATTATATTAAATCACTATATAATAATCACACATATTCAATTATATAATATAAAATTAGAATATCATAAAATACAAAGTTGTTAATTCTAATGTTCAAAATAAAAATACTAAAAAATAAAATAAAAAAGCATAAAACTCAATTTATGATAAACAAAACATAACTTGATAAAACTAACATAAAATATAAGTATAATAAAAAAAATATAAACATAGGTTCTAGTACAAAACCTAAAAGGTTCAAAATTAAAAACCTAAGAGAGAGAAACCTGAGCCATTGTTAAATAATAGAGTATTACTCTAATTTTTCAAAAAACAAAATTGAAAGAAAAAACCTAGGAAAAATTCTATGTTTAAAATAATGTGTTTTATAAATTAAAAAAAAAGTCCTTTTCAATTTCCAACCGTAGCTTAAAGTTGAAAATCTTCCATTCATTCTTTCAAAAACGCACTGTTCCATTGTTTTTCATTTTAATGGATTTTTAGGACAAAAATAACCTTACTTTTTTATTTAATTACAATTATACAATGTATATATTCTCGCTCTTTCTTTTTTTTTTCCTGTCTTTGGGCGGTCTTCTCCTTCTCTATTATCCACCCACCATTCATTAGTAGAAGCAGCATCGCTTCTAACAACAGCAACGACATCACCACCACCACCAACAGCTGGTAATTTTTTTCAAAAATTAGATAAATTTCTCTTGTTTGTAACTGGGGGCTACAACTTTTTATTTTACTTCGACTTGGCTGGAATTTTTTTTCAAAAGCTGGACAATTTCTCTATCCTGAACTTTTGGATACAAATATAAATATATAGCTAGCTAGTCTTGATGATGACTTGAACTTTTGGTAATAGCCTTTTGAATCCTTTGATTCTTGAGTCATAATTGCAGCACTAGGAGTATTGTTTTCAATTAATCAGACAACCTATAAGAAAAATAGGAATTTTGAAAGTTTATAACTGTCAAAATCCAGGTGGAATGAGTGCTTCCTCAATTCATAATTTTTGGAGTTGATGCAGGAATGTTGATTCTAATTAATCATAAACTAATTTATAGATTGTTTTTTTTCAAAAGCTGGACAATTTCTCCATCCTGAACTTTTAGATACAAATATAAATATATAGCTAGCTAGTCTTGATGATGACTTGAACTTTTGGTAATAGCCTTTTGAATCCTTTGATTCTTGAGTCATAATTGCAGCACTAAGAGTATTGTTTTCAATTAATCAGACAACCCATGAGAAAAATAGGAATTTTGAAAGTTTATAACTGTCAAAATCTAGGTGGAACGAGTGCTTCCTCACTTCATAATTTTTGGAGTTGATGTAGGAATGTTGATGTTAATTAATCATAAACTAATTTGTAGAGATATATATTTAGGGCTTGAGTAAGTGGGATGATATTGAACATGTAGGTTTGGTTTGTTGAAGAAATTGTGTGATTAACATGCTGATAGGTCCCAATCAGAACTGTTAAAGTATTTATCAAGATATATGCTCTCTTCGGGTGAGAACAAACCAAATTTTGGATAAACAATTACTTGCCTTTTTATTTTTGAACCACTCTTTAAATAAGTATTAGCTTAACAAACTACCTAAAAGTAAGGAAACTAATAGGAAGCAAATAACAACATAACAGGAAGCAAATAACAATAGAAGCAAACTACACTAGGGTCTAACAAAACAACTTATTCAAAATAATCGGAAAATCTCCTAAAGACTAGGTCTCTTGTAATCCACATCTCCCATAGGTTGATTCGTGCATGCAATTGCATGCAACCACTCTGTCACTAGTCACTCTTCGTCACAATACTTGGGATTCTTCTTGTCATGTCTGGTGGACCTTTGTAGTGGCCTATGAATTCTTTCCCCATCAAGCGGATCCTTGTCCTCAAGGTCCACAATATGAAACTTTTGTTGCAGCATCTAAATATTTTCCCAAGTGGCCTCTTCCGCGGGTAAGCGACGCCACTGAACCAGATGCTCTATAATAAACCTTTTGCCCTGCTTGACCCAGCATGTATCAAGGATTCTTGTTGGCTCAAGCAACACAACTCTGTCATCTGCTACAAGTGGTAATTCTAGACTCACCTCCTTGTTATATCCCCAACTTATTTTTTTAGAAGCAACACATGGAACACCGGATATATGCGCGCACCTTTAGGCAACTGCAACTTATATGTAATTTGGCCAATTCATTGCAGAATCGGATATGACCCAAAGAATTGACTTGCTAACTTATGATGAGCACGCTTAAAGGCAGTATGCTACCGATATGGTTGTAATTTCAAGAACACCATGTCATCTACCTAAAATTCCACATCCTATCATTTCTTATTAGCCCTTTGTTTCATGTGATTACTGGGCACTACCAAATTGGATTTAAGTTGTTCAAGAAGATCATCCCTGCTAATTAAACTTTGGTCCATGTCATTCACAGGTGAGTGATCAACTTTGTAATAAGGAATGGTTGGTGGAAGGCGATCATAAAGAGTATGAAAAGGCATCTTCCTAGTGGAAATGTGATAAATGGTATTGTACCACAACTCAGCCCACGCTAGGTACTCTGTCAATTTCTTTGGCCATTGATGAACAAAGCTTCAGAGGTACTGTTCAAGGCAGTGATTCACTACTTCCGATTGTCCATCGGTTTTATGAGTGATATGCTGAGCTAAGCTTATGTTTGGTGCCTGATATAGTAAAGAATTCCTGCCAGAAGTTACTGATAAAAATACGATCACAGTCACTAACTATTAATTAGGGTATACCATGAAGCTTGACTGCACCTTCCATAAATTTCTCAACTACCACTCTAGCAGTGAAGGGATGAGTTAAAGACATAAAATGGGCCTACTTACTAAGCATGTCGACGACCACCAAAATGGTATCCTTGCCACGGGACATAACCAGGCCTTCAATGAAATCAAGTGTGATGCCATCCTATACTTGGCAGGGAATGGGCAATGACTAGAGAAGACCTGCTGGTGCAAGAGCTTCAAACTTCATCTTTTGGCAGATCTCACAAGTGGAGACATAGTTTTGGACATCTTTATACATGTTTGGCCAATAGAATTGTTGGGCTAGCCTTTTATAAGTGCGCAGGACTCCGGAGTGGCCAAAAGACATATCCTTTGATTCTTGAATTTCATAGTCTCATAACCCAGCGGTTTTGCCACCCATCGTTGTTGATCATGGGTTGTGGTTCGCTGTTCCAGGAGGTATTTAAGACTCTTTTGATCAGTTCGAATGATGAACTTCCTGCTAAGTAGGTAAGGTCGCCATATGCGAATGGCTTCTACTATCGCCAAAATTTCCTTAGCATAAACAGATCATGATCGCTTTGAGATTCCCAATGCTCAAATCATAAAGGCAATTGGATTCCCTTGTTGAGAAAGGACTACACCGATCCCATCACCTGATGCATTGACCTCAATGGTGAATGAGTCGTTGAAGTTGGGCATTACTAGAATTGGTGTGGTGGTCATGGCACTTTTGACTGCGAGGAAGGCGGCTTCTGCTTCTTCATTCCAACTGAAATGGCCTTTCTTTAGGAGATTGGTAAGAGGGCGGACAATAACACCATAATGTATCACAAATTTCCTGTAATACCTAGTGAATCCTAAAAACCCACGTAATTCAGAGATGTTAGTAGGACGAGGCCACGCTGCCATGGTTTTTATTTTTCCCATATCTACCTTGACCCCTTGTGTCGTAACAATATGCCCCAAATATTCAAGCTTATGCTGACCAAAAGCATTTTTTTTGCTTTGATAAAAAAACTAATGGTGTCATAGTACCTCTAAAGTTGTTTTCATATGTTGCAAATGAGTTTTCCAGGTTGAGCTATAAATTAAAATATCATAAAAAAAACAAGGATATAATTTCTGAGATAGGGTCGAAAGATAGAATTCATGATGGCTTGGAAGATGGAGGGGGCATTGCACAAGTCGAAAGGTATGACCAAATACTCGTAGTGGCCATTGTGTATTCTAAAAGCAGTTTTAGGAATGTTCGGAGAATAAACCCTTACCTGGTGATATCCTTCCCTGAGATCCAACTTGGTAAAATAAGTGGCACCATGCAACTCGTCCAACATATCTTCTATTATCGGAATAGGAAAACGGTATTTGATAGTCACTGTGTTGAGTGCACAATAATCAATACAGAATCGCCAAATGCCATCTTTTTTCTCAACTAGTAACATTGGGGATGAAAAGGGGCTAGTACTTGGCCGTATGATTCCTTGGTTAAGCATCTCTTGCACATGCTTCTCAATTTCCTCCTTCTAGAAGTATGTATACCGGTATGGTCATACGTTAATTGGTTAGGTTCCTTTTTTTAGAGGAATGCAATGGTCTACTTCTCTTGCAGGTGGTAATTGGGTTGGTTCGGCAAAGACATCTACGTAATGTTCCAATAATTTATGCTTGGCTGGTTGCATGTCTTCCTGCACCACATCCATTACAGAATGTACACAGATGGAAAATAGAGAATGACCTTAATGAAATTCTTTTGACAACTCTTTAAGGGAAGCTTTTTGGATTGAACATTGGTACAATCTTTGTAACTTTTGTGGCGTATTCTCCCATTGAAATTCCATAGTGAGTTGCTTCCAATTGCAAGTGACTGATCCTAACATCTCTAACCATTGAAAGCCCAGTACCAAATCGAGACCTGCTATGAGAAGGGCATATAGGGTGAGCAGAAAAGGAATACCCTGTAAGTTGACTGGTACCTGTTCAAATCTCCCTTGGCTACTCAATTTTTCCTCATTGGCGACTCGTACTTTGAAAGGGTTAGTGTGAACCACGGGTAATTGTGAAAGGTGAGCAACACAATCACTAATAAAGTTATGAGTCGAACCGCTATTGATGAGGGCTACTACCTCCAGTGATTCGATCTTGGCTACCACCCTCATTGTCTTGGGTGAGGACCATCATGTTAATGCATGCAGTGAAATCTTGGGCTTCGGCCCTGTTTCAGGTTCACTCTCTACGTGATGTTCATCTGTCACTTCTTTGCATTTGAAGGAACTGGTTTCGACGGGTGCTTCTAATAACAACAATTGTAGCCCTCGACATTTATGACCTGTAGTGAATTTGTCTTTATAATTAAGGCACATCCCTATGATTCATCTTTTCTGCATTTATTCCCACGATAAGCGTTTAACTGGGAAGACTAGTTTAATGTCGGCTAGATCCAGAAGATTTGGTTGCGGACGGTTGATTTAGGGTGGTCGTATGAATCTTCATTGTCGAACCAGTTGTTCATCCTTCATCCTCGCAAGGCTGATAGCTTCTTTCAGTGTTTGTGGTTTGAACATCCGAATACCTTTAGCAATCTTTGATTTTAATCTGCCCATAAAGGTCCCTACCAATGCTTTTGAGTCCACCCTTAAACTCGATTGCCTAACTTCTCAAATTATTGTTAATACTGTCGCAGAGATCCTACTTGTTGTATATGTGAGAGGGCCTCATCAAAATCTTCACCGTCCGTAGGTCCAAATCGAGCCCACAGTTCCTCCTCAAACACTGCCCACATAACCTCTCTCCTTTCTTCATAAAATGTACGGTTCAACCATCTCCACCACTGGTTGGCTTCACCTTCCAGGTAAAAGGATGCCAAAAAAAGACCTTTTGTGCTTCTGCCATGGTTTGGAACTCAAAGAATTGGTCCACTCGAGCAAACCACTCTGTTGGGTCGCCCCATGAAAACTTGGAAAACTCAAGTTTGGCTGTTTTAGAAGACACAACCAAACGGGGTCCCTCGTTGTTATCTTTATGAGAACGTGAATATTTGTCTTGCTCATGGGTGCCGTGGTTGGTGCTTTCTTTGTTGGAAAAAAACATTTCAGATATATGGTTGAGTGTGGCCTCCAGTTGACTGAATTTATCCGCCATTCCCAACTTCATTCGATGCATGCCATCCTGCAGTCCACCAAGCCTAGCTTCCAGACTTTCAATATATTCTTTGTTGGTGGACATGATAATAACCAGGCTCTGATACCAATGATAGGTCCCAATCAGAACTGTTAAAGTATTTATTAAGATATATGCTTTCTTCGGGTGAGAACAAACCACAAATTTTAGATAAACAATTGCTTGCCTTTTTATTTCTGAACCACTCTTTAAATAAGTCGTAGCTTAACAAACTACCTAAAAGCAACGAAACTAACAATAAGTAAATAACAACAAAAGCAAACTATGTTAGAGTCTAACATAACAACTTATTCAAAATAATCGGAAAATCTCCTAAAAATTGGTCTCTTATAATCCACATCTTCCATAGGTTGATTCGTGCATGCAACTACTCCGTTGCTAGTCACTTTTCGCCACAATACTTGGGATTCTTCCTGCCACGTCTAGTGGATCTTTGTAGTGGCCTATCACATGCTTATTTGTTTGTGTGGCTACTTTTGGTTTCTTGTTTATTATTGATTTGGTTAGATTTTATGATTGGATTATATGATGGAGTCAATTTGGGTTTTTTTTGTGTGTGGATTAATCTTGTTTCTCTTGACAGCCACAAAGAATGGCACAATGGTGCTAGATTAGTATCTTTCTGATCAGATAAAGTCAGAGTACCATATTTTACAAATAGGGAGTCTTGTAGTAGTTTTTATTGGGATCAATTAATGACAGTTGTGTAGATTTAAGTGTGGAATAGATGAGGTATATGATCGAAAGAATTTTCCCACCTTCAAAGCAGGAGAACTGGTGTTTTTTTTGTTAAAATTGATATTTAATTAAAATTTCTCTCTCAAAACAATGATAATAAATAAAAAAATAAACAATACCTTTAAGATAAGAAAAAAATATTTATCGATGTCAAAATATAAAGAATGTCCTAGAAAACAAGTTAATTTGAACATGATTTCCAATTTGTCATCTTTCCTAAAAAACAATATAATATTAACTTATTTTCTAGTTTTCTGAATTGGAAAAATGTTCTGAAACTTTTAAGTGTGTCTAGTATTGCGGTAGCTGTTGTACTTGTGGTTTGAAAAAAGTTGTTTTATAAAAAGTACTTTTAGTTAAGGTTGGTTTGAAAAAATAGGTGTTTGGTTAAAACTGTGGTTGAAATTAAGGTTGAAGAAAAAATAGTTTTAATGTGTTTAGTTAAGAATATTTTTGAAATTGAGGTTATAAAATAATTTAAAAATATATATATTAATATTGATGGTTTTTAATTTAAATATTGTGGATTTAACTATTGCTAATACATCATGAAATAAATCACACTTTATATAAAAAAAATTACTTTAACAAAAAACTATCTACAATTCTATTACGTACAAAATTCATCCGACAAGAACTACAAAATTAGGTAAAATATTATTAAAAATAAAATTAAGATTACAGTACGAGTAAATTTAATTCACCTTAAATTAATTTAAAAAATAAAAAAAATTATTATTCATGTTCACGTGAACAATACAAGTGAAATCAATTATCTGTACTGATTTTTCAAAAAAAAACCCTATTTAGTAAAGCCATGCTCCACTGTTTTTTTTTTAAAAAAACTGTTTAGTAAACAGTAAAACACTGATCATGATTTTTGCTGCGCAGGAAGTAACTCCTAATTACTTTTTTTTATTCAAATATAATAGATCATAAATCCATAAACAGTAACACACGTTCCTTAATTAACCAAACAGCTTGTTGGATGAAATCACATAAAACGCGGACGCTACCACGTTGCCAAACGCTTTCGAAGGAATGAACAAGTTTTCTGATTTTCTATTCGAAAAAGAAAACTGGATAGAGAGAAGAAAATTGAAAATAGTTTTATGCCACTGAACAGGGCTTGAGGTTTTGAGAGAAGCTCCAAGAAGATAGAACAACAGAAGAAATCGAAGGTAGCTCCAGCACAAAAGCTTTTCAAGCAAAAGGGAAAGCAACCCAAGTTTTGTTTTTAGGTCTAAACCAACCA
>Ga0325411_1004707_pt1 | contig 15264 bp, 13 predicted proteins | sample PopdelMetagenome_13_FD_206181 | JGI IMG/M metagenome (GOLD analysis project Ga0325411, IMG submission 206181) | Populus deltoides microbial communities from Bellville, Georgia, United States - Xylem-PdIQD-R4 | ecosystem: Host-associated > Plants > Phyllosphere > Stem > Wood/Secondary xylem... | reverse complement strand
CCTGTTCCAGGCATGTGTGAAATGAAAGAATTAGAGGACTCACCTGATAATCGGACCTTTGCTTCAATCAGCCAACGAATATCTTCAGGAATTCCATGATTCATTAACAACCTCAATCTTGCACACTTAGCACGGTAAATTTTTGTAATCGCATTCTGAGGCAGAGCGGGAAAGTACTTTTTCAATTTTTCAAGAATGGTGTCCATTTTCAAATGAGAAGTGGAAAAAAAATGCAAAGAGGAGGAACAATAAATTGAACAAACATATACACAGATATAAGTTATCATGGGAAACTGAAAGAACCGACTTAAGAGTCATGGAGTACCGTTATCCGCCATTTGATCGGGGTGAGAGAGACTAGCAAAACAAGAGTCACACCAAAAAGAAACACAAAAATAATGTGAGAAAAACAAAATAATCAACCTTTATCTACAGGATCATTCAAACCAATGGATTCATTTTCACTAGGAGAATTAGCAAAGTAAGCTTTCAAACGATGTCCATTTACCTAAGAAACATTGTCATTCTTTGGATTCTCAATATCAAAGGCCCCATAAGGATACACATATTTCTCAATAAATGGACCGCTACATCTTGATCTTAGCTTTCCAGGACATAAATGAAGTCGAGAATTATAAAGCAAATCTTTTTGACCTGTATCAACTTTTTGACAATTTCCACAAGTTTTGCAGAATGCATGCGTGTCCTTAAACATGGTGAGCCAATAAAATCCATTTTGAAAGATTTTCGCAACTATCTTTTGTGACGAGAAATGATTCCCACATGCTTCAAAATGACAAAGTTTAATGACACTACTTATCTCATTATCAGGAATCCATCTTTGAAATATTTGATCAGGACAATATTTAAATAAGTAGGGGTCATCCCAATAAAAATTTTGCACGTCGCTCAAAAACTTACTTTTGTCTTGATTACTCCAATGAGTTGGCAAATCTCTTGTAGTAAGAAAATTGATATTTTTAGCAAACCAAGGCATTAAACTAAGAGAAAGTAAGGATTCGTTAGGAAAGTAATCATCAATTAGTGTGATGTCGGATGTCGAATCTGTTGTCACTCTTGACAAAAGATCCATATCAACATTTTCGGTGCCTTTTTCATCCGTGTTTTCTTCCAGAGAATAAATCATTTGCAAATCTTCAGATTCATCCAACTCAATTTTACTCAAAGTAGATTCAAGTTGATCATAAAGTAATTCTTCAATAAAATCTACTTCTTGTAAATCATTATCATCTCCAGGTTGCTTGCAAATGTTGAAAATATTCATCTCTAATGTCATGTTTCCAAAAGATAGCTTCATCAGTCCATTCCAACAATTAATCAATGCATTAGAAGTTGCAAGAAACGGACGTCTTAAAATAACATGAAATGAATTATATGTTTCAACAGTTTGTGTGTCCAAGACAATAAAATCCACAGGGTAAATGAATTTATCGACTTGTACTAACACATCTTCAATTATTCCTCTAGGCACTTTTATAGATCTATCGGCAAGTAAAAGACTTGTAGAAGTTGGTTTTAACTCACCTAGATTGAGACTTTGAAAAACTAAATATGGAAGTAAATTCACACTAGCTCCAAGATCAAGTAAAGCTCTTTCAATTTTATGTTCTTCAATAAAGCATGAAATTGTAGGACAACCAGGGTCTTTATATTTCAAAGCATTATTGTTCTCAAGAATGCCACTTACTTGTTCGGCAAAAAAGACTTTTAAAAATTTAGCATATGAACGTACTTGTTTAATATCATCCAACAAAGGTATATTGATCCTTACCTGTTTGAAAGTTTCAAAGATTTCAGAGTTGTGATTGACTTTTCTTTGTTTGGTCATGGCATGAGGAAATGGAAGTGCTGGCGAAGAATCAGTCTTTTCTTTACAATGTTCAGATTCAACCCCTTCCTTACCCTTAGAGATTGACTCATCATCATTCTCACAAGGTTCAAGAATGGGTTTTTCAATAACCTTACCACTGCGAAGAGTGATGACTGATTTGGCTTGATCCATGTGCTGGCTTCCCGAACTACTTGCATTCGCATTGTATTGCCCCTTTGGATTTTGCTGAGGTTGAGATGGGAACTTACCTTTCTCTTGGAAACTAAGAGCAGTTGTGAACTTTGCAAGAGTATCTTTAAGATCTGTCATGCTTTGAGCAAGTTGAGTGTTGATTGTCTCTTGCTTTTCCATGAATGCATGCAATGTTTCCTCAAGATTTCTTCTAGGAGGTGGAGCATAAGGAGGTGCATATCCATGAGAATTTTGGAAGTTATGGTGTGCTTGAAACGGTGGTTATGAAGTTTGTGCATTATTGTTATCACTCTTCCAATTAAAATTTGGGTGATTTCTCCAACCAGGGTTGTATGTTTGCGAGTATGGGTTATGATTGGGCCTTTGGAAACTGTTTAAAGCATGGGCTTGTTCATGAAGACATTCCTTAAAAGAAGGCAAAGTTGGACAGTCATTGGTTGAATGTTCATTGGTTTCACAAATTTGACACACAATGTCTTGAACAGATTTTAGTTGACCACTCTTTTTTAATTCTAGTACCTCGACTTTTGTAGCTAAAGATGCAAACTTGACTTGTAGGTCATGATTTTCCCTAAGGTTGTACTTACCTCCACTAGATGTATGGGGTTGGGTTTTACTTGGTGCCTCATAAGTTCCTGTAGTGTTCCAATTTTGTGCATTTTCAGCTAGGAAGTCTAGGTATTCCATTGCTTCATTAGGGTCTTTATCCTCAAAAGTTCATTTGCACATCAATTCAACCATTTGCCTATCTCTAGGAGTTAACCCTTCATAAAAATGTGACACCAATCTCCATGTTTCAAAACCATGATGAGGGCAAGTATTAAGCAAGTCTCGATACCTATCCCAACATTGGTAAAATGTTTCTCTTGGTTTTTTAGTGAAAGTGATTATTTGTCCTTTGAAAGAATTTGTTCTGTGGGACGGAAAAAACTTCTTTAAAAATTGTTGTTGCATTTCATCCCAAGTACGAATGGATCCAGGTCTCAAATTTTGTAGCCATGTTTTAGCTTTATCTTTTAGTGAAAAAGAAAAAAGCTTTAACCTAATGGTATTCATGCTACAATTTGAGTGATTATAGGTGTTACAGACCTCCTCAAATTCCCTTAAATGCAAGTATGGATTTTCTAAATCCATGAAAAGATGGTAAAAGTTGAATAATGCCTGGCTTAAAATTAAAATGAGATGCATCAGGTGGAAAACTATGCATGAGGGTGCACTTGTTCTTGTGGGATTCATGTGGTCTCTAAATGTTCTAACCCGAATATTCTCATTATGAAGCGATTGGTTAACTTCTTCGGCCATATTTTCTAAAAATAATAAGGATACCCTAGAAAGTCTACCACTTAATGTACGTGACCAGACTCTCATGCACGTGTAAAAAGAGAATAAAAAGAAGAACAAAACAAAACAAAACAAAACAAAAAAATATAAACAAAGTTAGATACAAGAAAAGTGAAAAGAGAAAATAAAATAAATACTATAATTTGTACAACAATTTACCTCCCCGGCAACGGAGCCAAAAACTTGACACGATCAAAAGATTGATGTCTTCTCCCAAGTGTAGGAGTGTCGAAGTAATAAATAACCCGGCAAAACCAGGGTTGAACCACAGAGAGGTTAATTGTATAAATTATAGATAACAACAACAGCAATAACGACTATAACAACAATAATAATAAAGAGAGCTTTGAGATGTGATATTGATATAAGGATTAAACAATGATAAAAACAATTGTCAAGGTTAGAGGATCCACTAATGGTATTTCAAACAAGTATAGTATAAACTCTTATTATTACTTAATTGGAAACCACACACAAAGGAGGTTCCAATCGGATTATAAACTGTTAACATGATTACATTAGTTATCTTATTTGAATAATGCTAATACTTGTAAATGTTGTCAGGCATTCATGATTATAACTTATGTTAACAACAAATCAAGTTCCTTTCATAGCTCAGGTGTCGGTTATACCATACAACATGGGCTATGAAAGTGCCAAGTATTTGTTGTACCAAGTGTTATACAACATAAATCTAGATTAACCATTTAACAAGCAAAGTATTAAAAGTAAACAAGATAACAAATATAAAGCATGTTAGTATCCAACATTAAGATCCATGTTAAGTTTATATTATACTTATTCTTACACCATTAGTGTACCCTTTTCACCTTGACATAATTAACTTAGCTAAACATAATGAAAGAGAGAAACATAAATAAACAAAGAAAGGAAAAGAAAAGCATAAGTAAGAGATTAATATAAGCAAAACTTAAGCATTACAAAATATAAAGACAGAGCTAGAGCATGATCTTAATCTGAACACCAAGATGCTTAAATACATGGCAAATGCCTCCTTTTATAGGCCACAATTTAGAACTATTGATTTGTTGACTAATTGATGAGTGGGTGGCCACATTTTGACTTGGTGACAATCCTTACCTTCTTGTCTGCCAAAAAAATCATTGATAACGTCAGGATTTGAACAGATTCTCCCATGAAGGTTGTAGGAAATTGTCTTGGCTTTCTAGGAAAAAACCGATGAGGTCATTTGGACTTCTAGAACTCGAGATATGGGCTGAACACTGAATAGTATCTGGGCTAAAGGACAGATTCGGACTTCTCTGTTGTTGCTACAATTTGGACTTGAAAAAGGCCTTTTTAAATCTTGGGCTCCACATGAAAGTTGTTGGCCTATGTCTTATACTTCCATACATATAAAATGGACCTAAATCCAAGATCTACAGCTCTAGATATGACCCAATTACCGAACGGTATTCTAGTTTGGACTGCACCAGTATCTCTTTTCTAAGTTTGGCCATCTCTTTGTCCTTTCAATTTCAGTACTTCAACTCATCAATCAATTCTTTCATTTATGTGATAGGCCTACGTTTAAGATAAACATTTACCATAAATTAAAGGTATCTTATATTATTAGATATGTTATTATAAAGCATGTGTTAGTTAAGGAGTTATAGATACTTCAAGTGCAAAATGATAATATAAAACCTTGATAAAAATGCACTTTTAAGTACTAATCATGACCTTCCCCTGATGTCCTAAGGGCCAAAACTTTGTTCCCTTTTGTTTTAAACTCATGGTTCACTTTCTTTTCTTCCTTCCTCACATCCTCACTATGTTGTCCAGCTTATTTTTCTATTTTGGCCAAAACATGTTGCTCTTCCTCATAGCTCTTCTTCAATTGAATTTGATCTTCATAGATTTGCTTTGGTGAAAGTGGGGCAAGTATATAAATCCTTCCATCCTTCTCTAATGAATACCTATTCTTAAACTCATCGTGCTTGGCTTTTCTATCAAATTGCCAAGGCCTCCCTAGTAACAGATGAGTAGCATGCATAGGCACAACATCACATAACACTTCATCCTTATATTTGCCTACTGAAAAAGAAATCATCACTTGTCTATTCACCCTAACAACACCACATTCATTCAACCATTGAAGTTGATAAGGCCTCTCATGCTTTATGGTATTCAATCCCAACTTTCTAACCAAAGTAACACTAGCAACATTAGTACAAGTACCACTATCAATGATCATACTACATACCATATTGTTGATTAGGCATCTCATATGGAAGATGTTCTCCCTTTGTTGCTCCACATCATCCTTCTTAGTCTGAATACTAAGTGACCTAATCACTAAAACTTTATCACCAACAGCATACTCTAAATCACTAGCATCCTCGAGTGGGGGCATGTCATCACAATCAAACTCCTTACTAGTGGACGTAATCTCTCCATCATCCCTTAAAATCATAACTCGATGATGTGCACATTTTGATGCATAGTGCCCTGACACTTGAAACACTTTATATCACGATTACGCTTCGGTTGAACTTCTCCCTTAAGTTTTTGATCATTGGCCGAAACCTGCTTCTTCATAGAGGTAGGTTCGACAACTTTAGAAGTCACCAAAGGCTTCGATGACGCACTGCCCTCTCTCCTATAATTTATCTTCTAACCCGAAGAAGACCCCATATAAGCTCCACATCGTATATTACCCTTCCTTTTCAACTGTCCTTCAACCTTAATGGCTAAGTGTACTAACTCCTCTAAATTAACATATGATTGCAACTCCACGACATTAACTATGTCTTTATTCAAACCATTGAAAAACCTAGACATAGTAACTTCCTCATCTTCATTAACATTAGCTCTAATCATAGCCACCTCTAATTCTTTCTAATACTCCTCCACACTCTTATTACCCTGTGTAATCATTTGTAAACGATTAAACAACTTCTGATAATAATGTTTAGGAACATACCTCTTCTTCATTATTGTCTTTAACTCCTCCCATGTGCTAACTGGTCCTTTTCTATTCCTTTTTCTTTTTACCACTAATCTCTCCCACCAAACCATGGCATAATCAGTAAACTCCACTACAACTAACTTGAGCTTCTTTTCTTCAGAGTGCCTATGGATGTAAAAAATCATCTCCACCTTTTTTTTCCCAATCTAAATAAGCTTCCGGATCAGTTTTTCCCTTAAAAGCTGAGATTTTTAACTTAATACTACCCAAATTTCAGTCTATATCTCCCAAATCATCAAAATCCCCTCTATGCTCAAAATCCCTATGTGGCCGAATATGTCCCCTCCTTGACCGATTCTCATACCTCTCTCCCCTATGTGTACGGAACCCATCACCATTGTTAAGATCATCCTCAGCTTCATCTGCAGAGTTTCCAGCAACACTCTCCTCCTTCCTAGCTTCTCTACCCCTTTTACTACGCCCTCCATCAGACCTTGTCTCTAATTTTTCAATCATAGTCATCAGCTCACCAAACATAAATTCCATCTGTTGTTGTATTCTCGAAAGCCCATCTTCTGGGATTTCACCCTTCTTCTGTTGCATACCATTAGAACACATTTTTTTTTTACCTGCACGAAAATCATTAGCAATAAAAATAACACCTCACACACTCATGTTTCACACAAATTTATAGGCTTTTCACTCGAATATGCTCCCTATGCCTTTTTCCACTCAAATTGCCTTTCTTTAGTTCTTGAAATCACTTAGCAACAATTCATAAAAAACAACCAACTATGCAGTGAATTTATAAATTTGATATAGACTTCAGAAGTAAGAAATTATGAAACTAACAAAACAAAACTCGATGATAAATTCACGAATAGCAATGCAAATTTGTACGAATAATATAACGATTTGAAGACACGAAATTAAAAAAAAATTAGAAAAGAGCTAAACAATTACGAATTATCAAGAACTAAGGATTTAATTCAAGAAAATTCTAGAAACTCAAGAAAATCAACTAAACTACCTAAATTTTCAAGAAACACAAACAACACTACTAAAAGATTCACGAGTCAAGACTAACCAATTTTCCAATGATCAGGGTTTTCTCAAGCATGTATTCGGCCAAAACAAAACAAAAGGTGATTTCTTTTTCTTTTTTTTTATGCGGCAGCAATCAAGATTTCAAGATCAATCCTCCTTTTATATATATATATATTGGTGGCCGAATCTATCAAGAATCAAACAAGAAACAATAAAGACTCAAATTGAAGGATATAACTTGTGATTAGATCAATTATGATACCAACTTATGCGAACCCTAGCAGAATTTAATGGTATTCGCGACCCCAAGATCAATCTAACCCAAGTTTGTTCAGATTTGAATGTGCTTATCATAATGAAAGACTTGCTCCAAGGCAATAAGACTATAAACCAACTCGATCACAACGCCTACACCTGGAGATGAGCAAATGAAGTATAAATTCACAACAACGAATGACCAATTCTTTGAAGAGTTGAAAGTTCAATCAAGAACCAAGATTGAGTAACCAAAAGTCGACTACAATGCTGAAAATATCATCCAAAGTTTGACCCTAAATTATTCCTAAAGAGTATTTAAACTCCAAGGCAAAACCCTAATTTCCCTAATGGGTCTCACATAAACCCAATTTAAATAATAATCAACCGAAGCTAAAATTAACCCAAACTAATTAAAATAAATAAAATAAACAAGTCTAAAGCCCAAAACAATTGTCTCCTTTCAAAATAAATAAAGTTTGATAGCCCAACTAATTAGAAGTTTGTTGTTTTAGCATTCTATCTAGTTACAGCAAGGCCCAAATTAAAATAGATGGTTCTCTTTTGTCTTTAATGAATTAGAAGGCGTGCCATATACCATTGGAAAGGTATAGAAGTCTAGTTTCCAGCCCAACTAGAATCACATCAAAATTTAATATGTAGCTCCAGTTATGACCAAAAGAGTAACGAAAAGTTAAACTGTCTGAATCTAGTCTTCTTCTCCCAATCCTTGTATAATGGTTTTGGTTCCACCAACAAGCCCCTCTTGAACATGAATCAGATTAATCAAGGTTGCTCTTTATTATTACAAATCCTCTTGAAGTCCACTTTAGCCCATGTATCTTGAAGAAGTCCATTGAAAGCTTCCTTGAAGTCCACATCTTAGCCCTAAGCCTAGTAACCGGACCAACTTGAACCTCCAATGGATCCTTGATGGTTGGGTCGCATCACCTATAGTCAATGCATATGCGCCAATAAGTAATAGTCCTAGTTGGAATTAACTAATTTTTCTCATTTGTTATCACAATGACTCCAGACTTTTTAGGTACAACTTGGGTAGGACTTACCCATTTCCTGTCAGAAATAGGATAAATGATTCCATTATCTAGAAGCTTAATGACTTCATTTTTCACTACTTCTTTCATATTAGGATTAAGCCTTCGTTGCATTTGTCTAGAGGGTTTAGCATTTTCCTCTAAATAAATTTTGTGTGTGCAAATCAAAGAACTAATTCCTTTTATGTCAGCTATGGTCCATTATAATGCATTTTTGTGCATTTTCAAAGTTTGTAATAACTTACCTTCTTGATGTGTATTAAGTTTGGAAGAAATTATTACCGTAAAAGTTTCATTTTCTCCTAAAATGAGTATTTGAGATTGAATGGTAATGGCTTCAAATCAGGTTTTGGTGGTTCAATACTTAAAGGTACGGACTCAGTTGATCGTGGTGGCAATTCTTCAATTTGTGGTCTCCAATTACTTGGTTTTGATTCTTCCTGAAAATAGACCATTTGCAAATCGTCAGATTCATCAACCTTAGTTTCACTGGAAGTGGTTTGAAATTTATCATGAACTAATTTTTCAATAAAGTCCACTTCTTGTAAATCATTATCATCTCCAGGTTGCTTGCAAATGTTGAAAATATTCATCTCCAATGCCATGTTTCCAAATGATAGCTTCATCAGTCCATTCCTATAATTAATCAATGCATTAGAAGTTGTAAGAAACGGACATCCTAAAATAATTAGAATTGAATAACATGCTTCAACAGATTGTGTATCCAAGACAATAAAATCCACAGGATAAATGAATTTATCAACTTGTATTAACACATCTTCAACTATTCCTCTAGGCACTTTAATAGATCTATCAGCAAGTAAAAGAGTTACAGAAATTGGTTTTAACTCACCTACATTGAGACTTTGAAAAACCGAATATGGAAGGAAATTCACACTAGCTCCAAGATCAAGTAAAGCTTTTATAATTTTATGTTCTCCAAAAAAGCAAGAAATTATAGGACAACCAGGGTCTTTATATTTCAAAGCATTAATGTTTTGAAGAACAGCACTTACTTGTTCGGCTAAAAAGACTTTCTTTTTCACATTCAGTTTTCTCTTCATGATGCACAAGTCTTTCAAAAATTTATTATAAGTAGGTACCTGTTTAATAGCATCCTACAAAGGTATATTGATCCTTACCTGATTGACTTTACTTTGTTTGGTCATGACATGAGGAAATTGAAATGCTGGGGGGAATCAGTTTTTTCTTTGCAATGTTCAGGTTTAACCCCTTCCTTACCCTCAAAGAGTAACTCATCTTCTTTCTCACAAGGTTCAAGAATGGGTTTTTCAATAACCTTACCATTGCGGAGAGTAATGACTGATTTGACTTGATCCATGTGTTGGCTTCCAGAGCTACTTGCACTTGAATTGTATTGCCCCTTGAGATTTTGCTGTGTTTGAGATGAAAACTTACCTTTCTCTTGAAAACTGAGAGCAGATGTGAACTTTGTAAGAGTATCTTTAAAATCTATCATGCTTTGAGCAAGTTGAGTGTTGATTGTCTCTTGCTTTTCAATGAATGCATGCAATGTTTCCACAAGATTTCTTTTAGGAGGTAGAGCATAAGGAGGTGTATATCCATGAGAAATTTGAAAATTATGGTGTGCTTGAAACGGTGGTTGTGAAGTTTGTGCATTATTGTTATCACTCTTTCAACTCAAATTTGGATGATTTCTCCAACCAGGGTTGTATGTTTGCAAGTATTGGTTATGATTGGGCCTTTGAAAACTGTTTAAAGCATGAACTTGTTCATGGAGGCATTCCTTGAAAGAAGACAAAGTTGGACAGTCATTGGTTGAGTGTTCATTAGTTTCACAGATTTGACACATAATGTCTTGAACAAATTTTAATTGACCACTTTTTTTCAATTCTAGTGTCTCAACTTTTCTAACTAAAGATGCATATTTGGCTTGGAGGTCATAATCTTCCCTAAGGTTATACATACCTCCATTAGATGTATAAGGTTGAGTTTTACCTAGTGCCTCACAAGTACCTGTAGTGTCCCAATTTTGAGCATTTTCAGCTAACGAGTCTAAGTACTCCCCATTGCTTCATTAGGGTCTTTATCTTCAAAAGTTTCATTGCACATCAATTCCACCATTTGTCTATCTTTAGATGTTAACCCTTCATAAAAATGTGAAACCAATCTCCATGTTTCAAAACCATGATGAGGACATGTATTAAGCAAATCTTTATACCTATCCCAATATTAGTCAAATCTTTCTCCAGGCTTCTGAGTGAGAGTGATGATTTGTCTTTTGAAAGAGTTTGTTCTATGAGACGGGGAAAAATTCTTTAAAAATTATTGTTGCATTTCATCCAAAGCACGAATGGATCCTGGTTTCAAATTTTATAGCCATGTTTTATCTTTATTTTTTAATGAAAAAGGAAAAAGTTTTAATCTGATGATATTCATGCTACAATTTGAGTTATTATAAGTGTTACAAACTTCTTCAAATTCTCTTAAAAGCAAGTATGGATTTTCTAGATCTAAGCCATGAAAAGAAGGTAAGAGTTGAATAATGCTTGACTTAAAATTAAAGTGAGATGTATCAGGAGGGAAAACTATACATGAGGGTGCATTTGTTCTTATAGGATTCATGTGGTCTCTAAGTGTTCTAACTCGATTATTCTCATTATGAAGCGACTAATTATGCTCTTCGACCATGTTTTCTGAAAAAGATGAGGATACCCTACAAAGTCTACCACTTAATGTGTGTGTCCAAACTCTCATGCAAGTGTAGGGAGAGAATAAAAGGAAGAAGAAAACAAAAGAAAAAGAAACAAAACAAAAGAAATAAAAGATAGATAAAAGAAAAGTGAAAAGAGAAAATAAAATAAATATTATAATTTATACAAGAATTTACCTCCCCAGCAACGGCGCAAAAACTTGACATGACCAAAAGATTGATGTCTTCTCCCAAGTGCAGGAGTGTCTAAGTAATAAATAACTCGGTAAGACCGGGGTCGAACCAGAGGGAGGTTAACTATATAAATTATAATAATAATAATAAGTTAAAGAGAATTTTGAGATGTGAGATTAATGTGAAGATTAAATAATGATAAAAACAGTTTAGATGATCCACTAACGGTATTTCAAATAAGTATAATATAAACTCTTTTTATTACTCAACTGGAAACCACACACAAAGGAGGTTCCAATCGGATGATTTGTCATTAATAGCTCATTATAAATTATTAACATGATCATATTAGTTATCTTATTTAAGAAACACCAATACTTTTAAATATTGTCAGGAATTCATGATGCTAACTTATGTTAACAACAAATCAAGTTCCTTTCATAACATAGGTCTCGGTTATACCATATAGTTAGCTATGAAGGATCAAGCATTTATCGTACCAAGTGTTATACAACACAAATGTAGATTAACCATTTAACAAGTAAGGTATTAAGAATTAATAAGATAAAAATGATAACACATGTTAATAGCAAACTTTCTTGGATGTAAGCATTGAAGTCCATATTGAGTTTGTATTATACACCTTGACATATTAAACTTAGTTAAACATAATGAAAGAGAGAAACATAAATAAACAAGATGAGATTCGGATTCCTCCTATATTTTAGTATTTTAGTAAAAAAAATCTAGTAACTAGCAGCATCGTGGATAGGGAACTATCCTAGCGACCTACCTAATTTTATTGTAGAAATTTTCTGGATCAACGACTAGACCATGCAAACTAGAAAGACCCTCTCTTGGATAAAGGAAGAGATTACTCGCTCCATTGCCGTATCGCTCATGATATATATAATAACTGGGGCATACATTTCAAATGCATATCCCATTTTTGCACAGCAGGGTTATGAAAATCCGCGCGAAGCAACTGGTCGTATTGTATGCGCGAATTGTCATTTAGCTGATAAGCTCGTGGGTATTGAGGTTCCACAAGCGGTACTTCCTGATACTGTATTTGAAGCAATTGTTCGAATTCCTTATGATATGCAACTAAAACAAGTTCTTGGTAATGGTAAAAAGGGAGCTTTAAATGTGGGGGTTGTTCTTATTTTACCTGAGGGGTTTAAATTAGCCCCTCCTGATCGTATTTCGCCAAAGATGAAAGAAAAGATAGGTAACTCTCTTTTCAGAGTTATCGCCCCGCTAAAAAAAATATTCTTGTGATAGGTCCCGTTCTTGGTCAAAAATATAGTGAAATCACCTTTCCTATTCTTTCTCTGGACCTTGCTGCTAAAAAGGACGCTCACTTAAAATATCCCATATACGTAGGCGGAAACAGGGGAAGGGGTTAGATTTATCCTGACGGGAGCAAGAGTAACAATACGGTTTATAATGCTACAGCAGCAGGTATAGTAAGCAAAATCATATGAAAAGAAAAAGGGGAGTACGAAATAACTATAACAGATGCGCCAGAGGGGCGTCAAGTGATTGATAGTACCCCCTAGGACCAGAACTTCTTGTTTCAGAAGGCGAATCCATCAAACTCGATCAACTATTAACAAGTAATCCTAATGTGGGCGGATTTGGTTAGGGAGACGCACAAATGGTACTTCAAGACCCATTACGTGTCCAAGGCCTTTTGTTCTTATTGGCATCCATTATTTTGGCACAAATCTTTTCGGTTCTTAAAAAAACAGTTTGAGAAGGTTCAATTGTCCAAAATGAATTTCTAGATTGCGAATTTATCAACATCAAATTCTTATCTTTTCTTAATTTCTTAAAAAGAACAAAATTTTTGTTGGAAATTCTGTATGATAAAAAAAAAATTATGAAAAGACTTTTGTTTTGCTTTTGTTTATATTTTTTTTATACCTAATTATGGGAATTACTTGTACCACATTTCTATATTTAGTATGTATATTGGTAAGAAGACTATTTGACTTTATCCCCTCTTTTCCAATCTAAATTGGAGTGGTGCGATTATGTCACTATTCACAGATTTAGCTGTGATACAATGTATCCATAGCTTTTTTTCTATTCTAATAGAATCAAATTCCACTAAATACTAATACTAAGCATAAGATAACTAAGCGGAAAAGAAAAGGTTAAATGAGGGAAACAAAATATTATAGGGGATATTCTTCTATATTGTTGTAAGGATTGATACATAAACTAACTTTTTATTCGATTGATAATCATATAAAGTGGAAGAAATTCTAGCCATTTGCATCAAGCTCAAACTTCCTTCTTGCATGCGTGCTCCTCCGGAAGCACACATTAGAATAAGAGGTAAAAATTGATTGGTAGCATACTCGATTAAACGAGTAATTTTCTCACCTACCACCAATCCCATACTACCCCCCATAAACTGAAAATCCATAACCCCAATTGCTACGGGAATGCCGTTTAGTTGACCTATGCCGGTTTGAATGGTCTCGGTTAATCCTGTCTTTTTTATAAGAATCAATACGATCTTTATAAGGTTCCTCCTCTGAATGAAAGTCAATGGGATCCAGAGAGAACATCTCCTCATCCATAGGATCCCAAGTGCCTGGATCAATCGAAAGTTCAATTATATCTAAATTACTTATTTTCAAATGATATCCACATTGTTCACAAATATTCATTTTTTATTTAAAAAATTTCTTATAATTTAATCCATAACAAATTTCACATTGAACCCACAAATGCTTGTATTTTTTAGTTACGCCGAGATCCTTAGAATTTTCTCTTAGAGTGAAATCGCTGCCGTTTGTGCTAGTTCTTAGCCTAGAATTCCCGGTTTCACTACTATTTCTACTTTCACCCAAAATGTAAGTAGAAATGTAACTTTCGCTGTAATTTTCACTACTACTTAAAATAGAACTGGCAATCCCGATTTGAGAACGAAGATAACTGTCAATGCAACTATTGATGTAATTATTCCAACTATATGATGCGGATCAGCCCAACACCAAGCGTAATCATGCCAACGACCCATAGGAGGTGCCAATTGGGCCAATCACAAGAGCTAGGGCAAAGAAACTTAAAGAAGCATGTCTTTGCGTGTGGCTTGCGTGACCACGTGATCATGAGGTTCGCATCACTATATTTAGTATCATACATAGAATAATCATAGTGGGAATCGTCACTCCTAGACCCCTTATTTAAATAACTAGAATTCCAATAACTTGAAAATTTGTTTTCTAATTCACTCGAAAACGAATGATTATTGTCAATCCTAAAAACTTGATTTTTAATATCAAAATATATGGAATAACCGTCTTTTTTATTATCCCTACCTAAAACTAAAAAATTGTCATCCACGTTTAAATTCTGAATGTCCCTAACGCCGACTAAATGATCAACATTACTACTGTCACTATAACTCCAATTATAGGTGTTTTTCTCTATATCATTTAGAATCGGGTCTTCACTTACACTGGTATTTTCAAGAGGACCAAGATTATCCATTGATTTATTAGCCTACACTTGTATTCTAACTCCACATTGGATAACATCGAATGGAACCAACATTTTTTCATAGAGCTTTCTTGCTGCTATTTACATCAAAATAAATAGATGTATAGTCATTCGATGAAAAATCATTTGAATATTTCATTTCCTCTCAGAATAAGCATATATATCGAATAAGCATCTAATCCAATCACTAGGATTATTAAGT
>Ga0325411_1004706_pt1 | contig 15268 bp, 9 predicted proteins | sample PopdelMetagenome_13_FD_206181 | JGI IMG/M metagenome (GOLD analysis project Ga0325411, IMG submission 206181) | Populus deltoides microbial communities from Bellville, Georgia, United States - Xylem-PdIQD-R4 | ecosystem: Host-associated > Plants > Phyllosphere > Stem > Wood/Secondary xylem... | reverse complement strand
AGAAGGGTTTGATGTACGTTATAGTGATCCTTACAGTGCTGATTGTCAGAAGTGTTCCAAGCATTCTGGTAGGCAATGTGGGTTTGATGGTAAAGTACCTATTTGCATCTGTAATGATCAGCTCTGTCCTGGTAAGTTAAAATCGATATTAATTTTTACTAGCCAAAATCTTCTTTGAGTTTGGTAGCTTTCAAGAAATGCTAGGACTTCTTGTGTTAATTGATATGGAGGGTTTTTTTTTATCAAATTATGCAATGCTTCAATGATTTCAAGAATTAATGCTTGAATTGCTTGGTAAGGGTTAGAAATTATTTTTTTCTTGAAAATATATTAAAATAATTTTATTTTTAAATTAGTATATAAAAAAATTTAAAATTAAAAAAATTAATTTAAAATTAAAAAATTAAAAAATTAAAAACATTTACTTAAACAACTTATTAGTTATTTATGATGACATATAATCAACCCACCTTAATATTTTAAAAGACATAAAGCCCCATTCATGCGAATCAAACAAAAGATCATAAATAAATAAGATATTCCCTCATGACTTTAGTCTAATGAAACATCAAACAAATAATATGTTTGAATATATTAGATAATTTTTTTTTTTAGTTTAATGTGGGTGTCCGGACCAGCTTGCGTGCACCTCGACTAATCTCACGGGCCCTGAAGTTAACGACCATGTAACCCTCCCCAGTGGCCATCATATAAGTAACCACAAAGCTCGAACCTGAGACCACAGAGGAAGCAAACCTCTTGATTCCAAGCTCTTATCACTGGGTCACCACCTAGATTGTTATATTAGATAATTTTGATTGCACAAAAAGATGCACGGAACCAATAAAACATCCATGCATGAACTAACAAATAATCCTCTTTCCACAGCATAATTCACACCTCAACCGCTTTGTGAGAAATTAAACGTTTATCATGAACTTGATCTTGGTCTTGCTGATGGGAAATTACACTTTAGGTATCAGTTTTTTATTGTGTAAATTTACAGTGAAAAGCTGATTTTATCTCAAGAACACTAAGTATCATGTCTTGGATTTAGGGGTATGAAGGTATTTTCCAAATAGCCCCTAAAAAAAATAGCTTTTCCATGTTGGAAAAGGTTTAGAATGATATTATCGCAAAGTCACCTGTTTCATATTGGTTTCAAATGAAATTATTATTAAGGAAATGATTCATTTCGTTAGATTACAAGTGGAAATCAAATATTATCATTACCGTTGATTTACAAATTAATGAATTTGAGAGAATACTAAGAAAAAAATTAGATATGAAAATATATAGTTTTGTAATTTTAAATTAGTTTATTATGCTAGAGATAAGGAGATCGAGGAAAGTACTAATTTTTCAGCTTCAGTCTTTCTGTATTAACTTGGAGAAAATACAAGCACACTGTTATTTTTAAATTATAATATGAAGATATATTGTAAAAAATTGCCATGATCCTCTTTTTAACAATATGTAACATTTTATTGGAAATGTGGTTATAGTTGTTTTTTAAAGTGTTTTTTATTTATAAATATATTAAAATAATATTTTTTTAAAAAAAATTATTTTGAAAATCAGTACATCAAAATGATCTAAAAATATCAAAAAATATTGATTTTAAATTAAAAAAATAAAAAAAATTTCAAAATTTTTAAAATTCTTTTAAAACACAAAAACAAATAGAACTAAAGAGTGAAGTTTCGTCGAACATCTTTATCAAAAAAAAAATGATTCGAGTGTTGTTTTCATTGTCTATGCTACTACATCAAAACTTTTTTCTCTTAAAAAAAAAAAGTTAAAACAAATCGAGGCAAAAGACACAAAAATTTAGTAGTGTAAAAAGAAGTGAGACAAACCGGAATCAACAATTCCTAAAGTTAAGATTAAACCAATTGATAAAAAGCCATAACAATCAAGTTGATATCAAAGAGAAATTAACGTTGTTGATGTCTCATCCGAACAAAAAATATTAATCATGTTGAATCAATCTTGTAAAATTACCAATATGATTATGACCTTGATTTTATGATTCTAGAGAAGTTTTGTCTGGATAGAGTTTTTTCATGAAAATATCTTCTTGAAATAAGATTTAAGATATTTGAAATAATATTATATTTAAAACATCTATTTTTTTAAAATAAAAGAGTTTAATTTTTTTATCATGAATTCAAAGACAAGTTCTTGTCAAGTAAGGAAGCATAACGTTGAGAATAGTTTTTTTTATTATTATTTTAGCACATTTATTTTATTATATTGTGTTAGCTAATAAGATTTTCTAAGAATTTTTTAGTTTCAAAATTCTAATGTGAGTTAGATTTTATATTAGCCATGTGATTTTCAATAACAAAAAAAATCATTTTACAATGAGGATTTTAGTTCTAGAATTAGTATAAATAGGGAAGATTTTTTTTTTTTCATAAGAGAAAATCTTATAAATTATAGACTTTTCAACAGATATCATAGGTTTCTTTATAATTTTCTACTGTAATTTAATTTTAAGGCTTGAAAACTCTAATTTATTTCTTTATAATTTAGAAATGTATTTATTTAATGATTGACAAACTCTAAGGCTATACACTGTGTGTCAGGTAGAAATGTAAAAAGTTAACAAGAAACAAACAGTATTCAAGAAAGAATTGTAAAGCTGCCATGGAATGGTTAGCTTAAGTTTACAACAATATAGATTAAGACATTAAGGAGTTCAGAAAATAAAGACATTACCTAATATATCACACTTAATCTAAGAATTAATTCCTTAACTGTATTAAATTTTATGTCTGCTGAGACTGATTCTATTATTTGTTTATTACTAATTAACTACGACATCTTCCATTGGTTGTCGTCATCACCATCATCATGAGTCAGCCCATTCCACTTCTTTGTCTTTAGGGTAATTTCATTTTTTTATTATAGTTGCTGATCACCAATGAAAGTTGTAAAATTTTCTTATATCAGAAACTTACTTGATGTTCATGTTACAGGAAAAGGATCTTCAAGGTTTGGTAAGGGTCTTAAGATTGCTATAGGTGAATATTAATAAGAATCCAATATTTTCATTTGATGATGATGACGACAATGATAATGATGATGATCATTTTCTTTTACAGCCATATCAGCAACTGTGGCAACGATAATTGCTTTTTCTATAATTGCAATAGCAATGACCTTTAAGCTGAAGAATTCACAGAATGTTGACAAGTTTGAAAAATTTATGATGGACCATCATCGTCTCACTCCAAGGCGTTATTCATATTCAGACATTAAGAAAATCACCAACTCATTCACCAATATACTAGGTCAAGGGGGATTTGGTAATGTATACAAAGGAAAGTTAACGGACGGTCGACTTGTGGCTGTAAAAGTCCTAAAAGATTCCAAAGGTGACGGAGAAGAGTTCATGAATGAAGTTGCGAGCATTAGCAGAACTTCCCACGTGAATATAGTTACACTTTTGGGTTTCTGCTATGAGAAGACTAAAAGAGCTTTGATTTACGAATTCATGACCAAGGGATCTTTAGACAAGTTCATATCTTATGAAGGAACCCCAGATACAAATTTTGGTTTACAATGGGAAAGGTTTTATGAAATTGCAGTTGGTATTGCTAGAGGTCTCGAGTACTTACATAGAGGTTGTAACACTCGAATTGTGCATTTTGACATAAAGCCTCACAACATTCTTCTCGATGAAGATTTTGTACCAAAGATCTCTGATTTTGGTCTGGCAAAGCTATGCAAGAGTAAAGTGAGTAAGGTTTCAATGACAAGTGCAAGAGGGACTGTCGGTTACATAGCACCTGAAGTGTTCTGCAGAACTTTTGGAGGAGTATCTTACAAGTCTGATGTGTATAGCTATGGAATGATGGTTCTAGAAATGGTCGGAGAAAGAAAAAAAAATTATACTGGATCTTCGGAAACTAGTGAAATGTATTTCCCTGATTGGTTCTATAAGTATCTTGAACCGGGAGAGATTACATTACTTTATGGGGGTATATCAGAAGAGAAAGAAGAGATTATAAAAAAGATGATTGTTGTAGGTCTGTGGTGCATCCAAACCATTCCATCAGATAGACCATCAATGACAAAGGTGGTAGAGATGTTTGAAGGCAGTCTTCACTCTTTGCAAATTCCACTAAAACCTTTACTTTCTTCACCTAAAAGGTCTGCTCAAGATCACTCTTCCACTATATCATCACTGCCAAGTGTGTTGTCACAAGGGGGTGGAGTGAACAAATTGTGTGTTGATGAAAGTGACTTGTAACTAGAGATTTCAATACTTTGTGTAGCCTGATGAAGATATAAAAAACCTTATTTCATGTCCTTCATCTAAGAGCTGCTTCTAGGCTGAATGGTTCTTTGATATAGCTCACCGGAGGATACTCACACAGGATTGGTAAGAGACATTGTCGTCTCTCTCCATCTCTTTTTTTCACCACTGATGCATACCAATTATAGTATGTACTTCATGTTCAATCTGCTGAAAGTATAGAACGTTCTGTTCGTACTTGCCTCTTATTGTTTATGATTTCAAGAGTTAGACAATAAGTGAGGTTCAGCTTTATCATGCCTATGGTTAATGTCATCTGTCTTGCATTGCAACTTTCTTAGTGGACTTTCGTATTTTTCTTACTCTGTTTATTTGAAAAATATATTTCCCGGCTTGGTTTTATAAGCATCTTGAGCCAAGAGAGCCATCAAGACCTCAAGAGAGTATAACAGAAGATGAAGAAGAGATTGTAAGGAAGTCCACTATGGGATGAGGAAAAGATGAGAAGATGATCTTAGTGGGTTTGTGGCGCATTCAAACAAATCCTTCAGATAGAGCATCAACGACATGATATGTGGATAATGTATGTTAATTGCAAGCACGCAACACTGATGGAGACACTATCCTCTCTGCCTCTGGTTTTTGTCAATGGTAATGTGTGTTAATTATGATTTGTACTTGATGCTCAGGACTGTAGAATTAATCTGCCATCCGTCACTGTTAAACAAGTTCACATTTAAAGAAATAACTTGGAGGTTAAGCTATATCATCATTTGTGGTTAACTGATATTTTAGGGAGATGATGATTCATTGTGCCAATTTCAGAAGCATCTCTGCTATTTATCTACTCTATATTTTGTTGGGGTAAGGGTCTTATTGGATCACTATTGAGCTCTCATACTCTTTTTCATGTCCTGTAAAGCTCTTTCTGTTGTTTCGGTAAGGTCCAGGAATGCTTCTTTCTTTCATTCTGAAGGCATTTTGACCATTTTAAATGTGGCAGAATATGAAAGTGCCTCCTCAGCAGAGCTTGACTATGAGTTTATTTGAAATGCTTTCAACATTCCCTATCACCAATCAACAGAACTCATGTTCGTATGTAAGAACTTCTTAAGGCTTATATAAGTTTGTCAACGTTCTATGATCCCCCAAGTTCTGAAAATCCCCTCCTTTCAGATTTCTGCTAACTGGACTGAAATAATTCTAACTATTAAAAATTAAGGACCAAATTGAAATTTTATACGTAATTTAGGGACATGTATGAGGTTTACCCATCAATTCATTATTATCTTGTGTAGTTGAGGAGATTTTGTATAATTGTTTAAAAAAAATCAGATAAGAAGGAAATACTTATCTAGATATTGGTTTGATTAAGAAAAAGAAATGTTAATTAAAGAGCTAATTATAGGCTAACAACTAGAATTCCAAAAGTTCTGTGTAGCCATAAGGAAAAAAAAAAAAACAGGGAATGATGGAAAACTGGTGCTTGTGAGTTGTCACACGTGGAAGCACAGTGTTGAGGGTTGATGGAGTCGCTATCTAGTTATTTGGTTCAGGATCGTTAAGAAATCCACTTATACTGGTTTTATCAGAGATTCAAGGGTAAGTGACTAGTTTTGGCTAGAGAAGATATTAGCACCCTTAGCACACTCTATCTAAGATAAGCTGCTTTGTGTGGTTTTCATGGGTTTGTAACCGATAGTCAATCTATGGTTTAGGATGAAGGCAGATGAGTTTTCTACAACTCGTGCGTCGTAGTGAAAAATACTTTCAATTAAAATAAGTGAATATTCAGAATAATTTTAAGAATTTTATGGTCAATTCCTAATATTTAAATACCAGCCTAGTTGTAGGTCCAACATTTATAGCAGAATATTTACCATTAATTCTCATGAATTAAAATTTTACCGATTATAGAAATATTGACTAAATTCTCATGAATTCAATAAGTTGATTTATTAAATCCAAAATGCATGAATATATATATATGTATATATATATATATATATATATATATATATATATATATAAATATTTGTATGGAAATACTAAAACACCAAGTGTTTTATTTTTTTAAGCAAGATATGATTTTTGTATTTTTGAGAGACTAGGTTATATGCAAACTAAAAAAAGATTGTATTTTTCAAAGAGATATTTGTTGTTGTTTTTATGGAAGGAAAACAATCCATTTAATACCAAAAAAGTATCTCGTGTGTAGGTCATAATTTCAAATATTAAATATGTGAGGATAAAAAGACTGGGGAAATCAAAATTGATTGAAAAATTATCTTTCGAGCATTAAGAGAATATTACTAACTAACGAATCATGACGTATTTTACAAGACGCAAATAAAAATATTTTTTATAAAAACTATTTTGACCGCGATATCAATTCAAAATAAATTATTGTTTACCGACTTAAAACTCAAGAACGCCGAACATCCACACAAATTTTATTAATGTCACAAACTTATATTCAAATTTCTTGCTAATTCAAATAAATCAACATCAATCCAAGCATAAATCATGCATCAATATTTAACATCCTCAAACACAAACCCAAAAAAAAATAAACTTATAATTCAACGCAAATAATCAAGTTTTATCGAGATCCAAACACGAATCAAACCAAATTAACAATCTAAATATTATACAAAATAATAAGCTTTTCGCTCCAAAATTTCACAATTTATCGCAATTTTGTCCAAAATGGTTTGAGTTCATAAATCAACCTTACGGGATGATTGGAATGTCCAGGGCATAATGCATTGGACACTGGAAGACCGTTGGGACAATGACGGCATGTGGATTCATGCGTTGCCACTAGAGGAGTGTGAGTCACTCTCCGGTGACCCAAACATGTAGAGACCCACTAGATCGGATAGATCATCAACCCCCTATTTTTCTTTTTCTTTTTGCCAACGGTGAGGCAAACAGAGGTCTAAGGAGGGAGATCCGACCACATTAAGCTTTGGCTCCCTTCTCCTCTCTCTTCTCTTCACGTGATTGCTTTCCTCTCCTGGTCGTGAGAGAGGATGTCTTTGTCGGTGTTAATAGAGGGCATAGGCGAAGGGATTACTGCTGCTAAACAAAGACTTAGTCCTATTGTGGATGCGATTGGCGACGTGAGGAGGGGAGGATATATAAGAGGAAAGAGAGAGATCTTAAACAACTCAAGAGAATGAAGCATCCATGAAAGAGGAAGCTTGAAGAAATTCTGTTCACTTCATAAGAGTTCTTCTTTCTATTATTTTTTTCATTATATTTATATTTAATAAGTTTTTTTATTTGTTTAGATTAATTTCTATGATCACAAATGTGAAACCTTGGAAATTTATAATTTAAATATGTAGATGTGTAAACCCTCATGTAAACGTAAGACTAAAAGTGGTATGATTTCAATGAGTGATGGAAACTGATATTAGAAATAATAGATAAATAATGACATATAATGGAAGGGATGACCTCCATAAAATGAATTTTGATTTAGAATTTATAAGGAGAGAGAAACTGGTAACGTGTTTTGATGGATATAATAATGAGAAAAATGACAAAATGTTTTTCAAAAATAAGTGAGGTAATAAAGAATACATTATAATAAATGATAGTGCAATAAAAGGGGTAGGACTGAAGGTGCAAGCACCGATTAAAAAATCAGTGACGTTACTTTGAAATGGTAATAAGCCCGATAAATAAATAAAGGTGAAAATTCTAAAATGAATATATTCCAAAATAATAAAATGACCTTAAAGGTTTAGAAAGATAACTGATATGATTTTATGTGAAGATTGAACAAGAAAATTTGGATCGTTGACAAAAAAATCATGAACTAACCAATTTTACATTAGATAGCAGAGCTTTCAATCCAATCATCGGATTGGGATGAAATTTTGCATGAATTCTATTAATATGTTTTCCTACCTTAGCTAAAGATCTCATCCCAATCGGAGTTCGGTAAAGACTAGCAATTTAAGCAAAAATAAACCAGATAATTTACATGAAAAACAAAATAAAATACATGAAGGCATAAATGAGGGACAAAATTGTAATTAGAGGAAAATGTACCTATAAAAATGCAAAGAGGCCACCAGTTAAAAAAAAAAAAAGGTGAGAGACAATAGAGAAAATTCGGCTAGAGAGAGAAGTGTAGAATTTGAAGAAACCAATAATACTCTGGTGGCCATATCTCTGGAATCAATCATTGGATCATGCTGAGATTTTGATATATTGTTCTTATCACACTCCACTACTAACTGAACAGAGGGACTTGAAGGCACACAATTCGATTGATAGATATCATCATCTGAAATTTCCTAGAAAACAAAAGGAAATACACCTGCAAGACAGTTTTGGTCATCGATTGATTTCTCTCTCTTCCACCATTGGATCATGCTCATTCTTGTCTATATGGTGCGCCTAGATGTTGCCTTCTTTCTGGACGGTGGAGATCGGAAGCACATTCTTGGGAAAGGTTTCGTTCATGTTGAATAGTAGCTCGTCCATTTTTAGGCTAGCTCGGTTTTATTCCGATCTAGGGATATCCAACCGTTAGACGATTCTGATTTTGAGATATATTGTGCACAACTCTATGATATATAGTCCAACCGTTGGGTTTAAAACAATAATCAGAGGTTGATGACGTATTGCTTTTTGAATCTATTGCTAGTTTTGGCAAAATTTAGTAAGCTTGATTAAATACATGTTTTGATGAAATTAGAATTGTGTAGGTGTGGGGTTTATGAAAGATATAATGGTAAAATATGTTTTTTTTATATATTAATTGTGTATTCTTTATATGAGGGGAATAATGATTATTGTGTAAGAATATGAAGAAACATTGCTATATGAACATGTTGATTGAATAAAAAGCTAACTTGTTGGTTGTGTGGACGTAAATGGGGTGGAACCATGAAGAAATTGAAATGAAAGAAATTTAGAAAATGAAAGATATTTAAAGCTAGCCATAAGTATTTTTGGCAAATTAATTAGTTCATGAAGATTGTCAAGGATTCCAACTAGTAGGGTGAAATTATTGTTGTGATAATGATCTAAGAATATTAATTGTTAAGGTTTGTCGCATATGTTTAATCGCATGAGGAGAAAGTGAAAGAAAATAAATGGTTCATCATTTTGTTGTATTAATAATGCTAAACAAGGATAATAACATATATAGTGTGTGTAAAAATAAATAAATAAATAATAATAATAGGAGAAATCCTAAAGGGATGAGTTTTCTTATTTTGGTCTCATCTTGCTATATTGTAGAGGTAGGGGAATTGTTTGAATGTTTTGCTTTAGAATTGGTTTGAATTTGTGATTTAATGATGCCAAATGACCTTGGATAATGTTGATTTGCATGAAAATAATTTGGAAGTTGAAAAGGATTTCCAAGGGATGAAAATCCTCATTCTCCAAAATTTTAGCTATAAAGAAGAGGCTATTGTGATTGTTGATTTTGAGCCTTAAAACAAAATAATTTATAATTGGTTTCTTCATAAAAGTTGTATTTCTATATTTTAGCCTTTCATAGAGATAAATCACGCCTAAAACTGAGTTTTACAACTTTAGTTATAATTAAAACACTAGATAGTGTTCTGGGTTGGTTAAGCTAAATTGATTGGAATTAACCAATTTTTAATCTTTGCTTGGAATTGTTGTTGAGTGATGGTTTTGATAACGAAATTATAAGAATGAATATAAACATGAAAATGGGTAAGAGTATGAGATCTTAAAAAAATTCCTTGTGATTGGTTTGAGAATACTAGTTGAATGAAAATTAAATAAAGTTGTGATATTGGTTGTATTATTGATAAAAACTGAATCTCTAGTGATATAGAGGAAGCTGTGGGGACTGGACAATTGTATGGAGTGGCAGCATATGCACATACTCTAAGTAGGTGCATCGCACCTTGTGTTTTTAATTTGTGTAAACTTATTGATAAATTTTATAATTTATTGTTTTATTGCTTCGATAATATTGGAATGAATATAAGTACCTTACGTGCTTTGATGTGTATCGACTAGTTATGACATAATTGAAATGGATATAAGTATCTTACATACATTGATATGTATCAAACTTGTGATGATACTGTTGGAATGAATAAGGGTGTCATACATGCAACGATATACCTCTATTAGTTAGGATGATGTTTGAACGAATATGAGTATCTTGCGTGCATTATTATTATATATCGAAATAATTTTGTTATTATTAGAATGAATACAATTACCTTACATTGATAGACATTGAATTAGCCATGATAACCTTGGATTAGATGTAATATCTCATATACCTCAGAATGGATTGGGTATACACAATGACTTAGAGATTAGGGGAGAAATAATAGATAATTGGTCATCATAGTGTCGGTGGCTAAGGATATATTACAATGATACTTGGCATTGCAATGAAGGTGACCAAGGTTATGTGAATGATGTTTAGTGGTCGTAGTGTCGATAACTAAGTTTATGTGTGAATGATACTTAGCAACTGTGGTTACAATGCATATGATATTAATAAAAAGAAAAAGAAAAAGAAAAGGGATCGGTACGAATGGAAAATTCAGGTGACATTGATTAGCTATCCGGGTTTGGATTCAAGTGACATTGATAAGCTAATGGTAACAACGAGGTTTCATTGGTACCGGCATTTCAAACGATATTGATTAGCTATCCGGGTTTGGATTGCTAATGGTATCGATGAGGTTCATTGGTGCTGGCATTTTTTAAATTGATTAGTCGATCCCAAGCAATTTTGGTGACTAATGATGTTAGTAAAGATTACTAGCATCGACATGGTTACTCCTGGTTCAGTGAAAAAGATAAGTTGATTAATTATTCCGAGCCGAGAATAGTTAATGATATCAATGGGTCACATTGGTATCGGCAACCATTTATGGTGTGATTAGCTACTCTAGATAAGGAGGCTGATGATGTCAAGGATCCCTAACATCGACAACTTTGATGCTAAACCAAATATGAATAAGATTTGATTAACTATTTCAGGGAAGGAATAGTTAATAATACTAAATGTCTGTATTGATATCGGCACGTGAATGTAATTGACTAGTCTAACCCAATATTAGAAGACTAATGATACTAATGAGATTTATTAGTGTCGGTGATTACCTTCTAGAAAATAAAAGGGAAAATGTTGATTAGTTATTCCAAAAGAATGAGATAAGCTATGATACCAAGAGAGGAATATCTTAGTATAAAGTGAGAATTGATTTATAAGGAGATGGTGTTCCAAAATCGTTGAGCTGTGTTGAGATTTTCAGGATGAAATTATTCTTAACAAATGGGATATGATATTAGATGGATATTGGTAATAGATGGAAAATGCATATTGTAAAAGAGGTTTATACCTAATTTTATGTCTCAAAAGAAATTCTATGGAGATTATTACCTATCATTGTTATTATTTGTTACTACCTTTTTATATTTATGTATACCTTTTGTCGATAACTTGGGACCTCCCAGTATAGGGGAGACTTTGCTGAAATTTTGGTAGAAATTTTGGTGGAACCTGTATAACTAAAAAAATATATTTACATGAAAATTTCCAATGCATCACGAAAAAAGATATAGAAAATCAGGGTTGATACAACAAAAGTTGACATAAGATTAATACAGATATAGTTGTTATACCTTGAAAAAGAATATCATATACAATAAGGAATTCAGTCATTGCAATTAGCAAAAAATTAGTTTAAAAAACTATATTTAAACTCATGAAAGGAATTCATTTGATGAAATCTTACTCACGAGAAACCTTTGTCTTTGATTTTAAATTAAACAAAAAGAAATTTGCATTCCATTATATAAATTTGAGATCTTCTAAATAATATAGAAAATTGATAAATTAGTACTTGAACCACATCCTTGTGGATAAGATACTTGAATTACCCTATTCTATTTGCCACGATCCATACATTTATTGTAGAAGTCTAGGGACACATCAAAATGTAGTGAGAAAGATATTGAATACTCTTGCACTAGATTATGAAGGTTTAATAAGCACAAATTAAAGTATAACCAAAGATTGATGATTTTAAAGTTGTTTTGCTCATAGAATAGCTTGTATTTGATATATGTTCGGATTCCCTTGTTTGTTTTATAATTAGACAAGTTATATATGTGTTTTTAAGAAAACGTTGTTGTTTATATTCGTTATAGTTCCACTAACAACTAAAACAGTTGATCGATTCATATTGGTCAAGTCAATCTGTCGATCAATTCCTGCAGAAATTTTAGATATCCATCACTGATAAATAAGCGTTCCACCGGTTCATGTAGTCATACCAATCGGTCAATCGGTTCATGCAGAATTCCAATTATGATAGATTAACCTAGTTGAATTCTTAGAATCGTCTATTTTAGATTTTATCATATGATTTATTAATCCTTTAAAGTATGCATAGTGACATATATGAGTTCATTTTAATTGTATTATCAAGTAAGATATAAAAATTTACATTGAGCACTTAGAATGAATACTAATCTAAGTCTTCCTTTGCTTCCTGCTTTGACTGCTTGATTTATTTCTTCATGAAATCCATCATGCTTGTTAATATGTTTTTCAATAAATCTGTTTAAAACTTATTATCAACAAAACATATTATTATCACATTTTTTATTTTATTGTTATTAGTAAAATATATAAAAATATGAATATTTGATTTAAAGGTCAACAATTAGCTATTGATGAACATGACATGTTATTTCAAATTTGTGTAATTAATGCTATTTTATTTTATTTTATTTTATTTATTGGGTTGAAATGAAGGAGAACTGTGGAGAAATTTTTTGTAGAATTTGATGTTTTTGGTTGGCTTGAAATGATAAAGAATTATTTAGCAATTAGTTATAAACATGATTTTAGTGGGTTACTTAAAATGTAATGACTCTTTGCAACAATAAGATTGTGATTTTTTCAATAAAGTTGTCAGTGGTAAGTCTGTGGGTTTTTTGTTATTTTTAGTTTTCAACAACACTTTAGTAAATAAAATTATTATAATAGCAAACATTTAAATAATGAAAAAAGTTTGTTAACTTATATTTTGATGCCGAAATAAAGGATGTAAAGTGTATTGAAGTTATTAAAGCTCGAGAGCGAAAAAGTAATTTACTAAACTTTGAGAAAAAGTGAAAAGGAAAAGTAATTATCCCTTTTTTCATATATAAAGCTAGTTATTAGTAATTGTATTACTTATTTCTTTTATATATATAAAGCTAATTATTAGTATTTGTGTTCAACCTTATTTCTAATTAAGAAAGATACTAAAACACTAATGTAATTCTTAAAAAATAGGTTGATTTGATTCATTTATAAATTTATTTTCAGTAGTAAAATTAAAAAAAATGGTTAAAAAGAAGTCAAATAAAGCCAATGATTCAAATTTAAAAAACAATTAAATTACATCAAGATTTAGAAGTATTAACTAATTCTTTTCTAAAATATTCTAAGAGAGTGATGTATGGTATTTTAAGTAATTTTAAATTATAAATAGTTTTCATGTAATCTTGTATTAATCATAGGTAATTCATCATATCATTAAATATGTATATACAAAAACAAATTATATATAGCAATCAAAAGTTTGAGGATCAAATTTAATATAATCAGCAAATAATGATATTTTTAAATTTTTCACAACTTCCGGAAAGTGTTTTCTGCCCAAATTTTCCAGGAAAACACTTTCCTGAAAACCAAGCCAAATTTTTCTTTGACTGGAAAGTGTTTTCCGTTGACCAACTTTTCTAATGGCAAACAAACACAGGAAAGTTTGGAAAGTGATTTCCCGGAAACCAATTTCCGGAAAACAAACACAGCCAAAGGGAAAATACTTTCCTGGACACTAAACCAAATTTTTCTTTGACTGGAAAGTGTTTTTTGTTGATCGAAAAGTGTTTTCCGTTGACTGGAAAGTGTTCTCCGTTGACCGGAAAGTGTTTTCCGTTGACCAACTTTTCTAATGGCAAACAAACACAGGAAAGTTTGGAAAGTGGTTTCCCGGAAAGTGAATTCCGAGAAACAAACATGGCCATAATGAGTTTCCCAATTTTTCCTTCCTCTATACTGTCAATGGACGAGGTTATGATCTTTGAAACTAGAAAGACTGAGTTATCATATCGCTAAAACTACAAGGACTAAATTACTATTTACCAGATTATCTTTAACCAGGATATTGTAAAATCACCCTCGATTCCTCAAACTGTTTCAAACCAAGATTAATAAAAGAAAATAGGAAGAAGACAATCAATGACTTTTGAAAGTCTTTACGAAGTCTTGGTAAACCATGGAACAGGATGGATGGCACAACGTAGTCCAGGGGTTAACACAGAAAAATGATGCCATTTCCCATTAAGTTTCCTATTACTTTTCTCGGCATACTTTTCCTGCTATCCCAAAATTATCAAATACCTGTCTGTAGGAAATTTCTGCTTCAATTTCGACTTGACTGACTTAAACAACTTTTCAGTCAACGTACCAGAGCCAACCCATTGCCATAAGCCAGTCAAGAGTCATATTGTACTATCTAACCCCTCTTCCATTAGGCCAATACCACACTACCCTGTTTCCTTGCAGCATTCCACACCCAGAACAACCACCACCGTCACCCCCTTCTAATTCCTCCACCAATGCACCCCCTCAGCACCGCTGCTGCCACCTCCTTCCTTTCCACCCTCTTATTGTTCCTCCACTTAACGGCATCATCTCCTTCGAATGACATGAGTAATCTTTCAAACTGCAACCAAAACTTCTCTTGCGGTGCCCTCACAAACATCGCCTACCCTTTCACCGGTGGCGAACGTCCACCCCTCTGCGGCCCACCGGAGTTCAGGCTCACATGTGATGGTATCTCACAGACCACCCTCAAAGTTAAATCACTGCCTTACCGAGTCACTCAGCTTGACCAAACCAACCAAACCTTAAGGCTCTCACCTTTAGACTTCTACGCTGACCGCCCATGCACATACCCATCCACTAGCACC
>Ga0325411_1004702_pt1 | contig 15274 bp, 8 predicted proteins | sample PopdelMetagenome_13_FD_206181 | JGI IMG/M metagenome (GOLD analysis project Ga0325411, IMG submission 206181) | Populus deltoides microbial communities from Bellville, Georgia, United States - Xylem-PdIQD-R4 | ecosystem: Host-associated > Plants > Phyllosphere > Stem > Wood/Secondary xylem... | reverse complement strand
GCATTTGGATCACTAGAGCTCGAGATATGGCTAAAATACTGAGTAGTGTTGTTGGTGGACGTGGTGGATAGACCTCAAGCTCTTGTCTGGATGAAATGTCATTGTTACCATCCGAATTTGAGAAAATCTTCTTCATGAAAGTTGTTGGAAATTGTCTTTTCCTTCTACCCACCAAATTTCACGTCATTTGACCTTCTAGAACTCCAAATATGGGTAAAATGCTAAGCACTATTTGGGCTGGATTACAGGACAGATTCTGACTTCTCTTTTGTGGCCAAACTTTGAATTTGAAAACGGCAAATTTGGGTCTTACACTATTCATGAACATTGTAGGCCTATTTATTAGCTTTCCATCCATATAAATTAATCTGAAATCCAAGACCTATAGCTCTAGATATGACCCAATAACTGAACAGTGTTCCAATTTGAATTAAATCGGTATCTCCTTTCTAATCTTAGCCGTTTCTTTGTCCTTTCACTTTCAATAGTTAATCACATCAATCAATCTTTTGAATTGTGAGATATGCCTGCATTTAAAATGAACATTTACCATAAATTAAAGCTATCTTATATTATCAGATCTATTATTATAAAACATGCTCTAGTTAAGGAGTTATTAATACTTCAAGTGCAAAATGATGATATAAAACCTTGATAAAAATGCACTTTTAAGTACTAATCAAACTTCAGGATGAACATCCAATGTTATAGCCTTAGACTCGGGTTGTATTTGCATGTTAGATTATGGTTTTTTAACTTCTTTAAGTTTTATTTTCCTCTCACTGCTCTTTTAAGGAACAACTTTTTTCTGTAAAAAGGTAACATGTTTTGAAACAAACACGTTTTCTCAACAGGATGATATAAATAATATTCAATAATTTCTTTTAAATATCTCATAAACTTATATTTATCTAACTTAGCTACTAACTTTTTGGATACAATACACTTCATATAAATGTCACATCTTAAATCATTAAGTTTGATAAGATTGATTTCATATCTCATATGAAATCTTATCAATATATTTTAATGAAGCTCTTTTTAAAAAATAAGAAGTAGTTTGTAGAGCATAGCCCCTTAAAAAAGGTGAAAGGTTTGTATGACTCATCATGAACTACACCATATCCAATATAGTGTAATTTCTCTTTTTAAAAACTCCATTATATTGTGGTGTTCCAGGAGGTGTCTGTTATGAGAGAATCTCATTCTCTTTTAGATAATCTTAAAAATATTTGTTAAATTATTCACCACTTCGATCCATTCAAAGTATCTTAATACCCTTTTTAATTTGTATTTCAATTTCATTTATGAATTCTTTCAATATTTCACATGATTCGGACTTTCATTAAATACATATAACCATATCCAATATGGTCATCAATGATGAAACATTTATATCCATCTATGACATGAATCATTATTGATTCACATATATTTGTATATATTAGACCCAAAAATTCATTAGATGTTTTACTATTTCAATAAACGGTGTTTTTGTTATCTTACTCAATAACCAAGCTTTACAAGTTTCATATGATTCATAATCAAAAGGATTAAATATCATTTTTTTATATAACATAATGATTCTTGTTTCATTGATATGATCTAGTCTGCAATGTAATAAATAGTATGGATATTTTTTTATCTAATTTGTTCATCTTGCTACTTATATTAAACATAGACATTTCAAGATTAGGTATATGCAAACCATTTGTATATTAACCAGATCCATAATAAACATCATTATTATAGAAGGAGCAACATTTGCTCTTAATAATAAATTTAAATCCATTCATAAATAGATATGATGTTTCTTGAAAGTGCTAGAACAACATAACATTTATCAAGTTCTAGTATCAGCCCACTTGACAAAATTAATACAACATTTTCTTCATTACCAACTTGTATGTTCACTTTACTTTTATTTAATCACAAACTTATATGAAGTAGAAGCTTCAATAAGCGTTTTATCATTCACGATTTCAAGAATATTGGTTTTCTTTGCCATAATAATGACAAGTTCCCTTGTCATTCTAGATGCTCCAAGTAGGCTTTTGTGTTTAGATTGCAAGACCAAATCAACGCTTAACTTATGGTCCATGATAAAGCCTAATTGATCTGATTATAGCCAATCATCCTCAACACATAGGTGTTTAATAAGGAGCCCTATATCATCTTACAATGGAACAATTCTTTAGAGGTTTTATATCTCATAGTTCTACTAGCTGCATCAAACAACTCTTTGAGATGCATAATTATTATATGAGCATCCATATTTCCATGTTATGTTTGGAATTCCAGTTACATGGTGGCTAACATCACACATATAGCCTTCTCATTGTCATTAATATGAAGTTGATAATCAATCATAACTTTGTTATTAATGTCCTCATCAAGAATAAGAGGAATCGATTTTTCAAGAACATATAACATTCTTTCTTATTTAAGAATAATTTTTACATTTTGGTACCGGTCCAAGAAATTTTGTTCGGTTACTTTATTAACATCAAATATGTTATGTAGGGGTATATTTATTTTTACTCATGATAATATATCAACCTATTCATGTAAAGATAATGAGTATTAGTTTCATGCATAAATACTTAAAAGTAAATTTAGATAAGATCTTTAATCATAATTTAGTCTCCTATTATTTTTTCTGCAAATTAATATCCCTCAATATTAATTCAAGAAATCTCACTTAGATCTTCTAATGGGCTAGAATCCTATTTAATTTATATGACCTTAAGTAACTCAACAAATCAAAATAAATTAAATTAGGTTAGTTAAATGACAACTCTTTGTCTAAATATATAATATATATTTCACTTAACTATTGCATATAATCTTATATGATCATAAGTAACTCATCTAAATCGTATAAGTTCGTTAAGTAGAACTCGATTTTATAGTATTAAACATATTTGATTGATAATCTTGAGTTGCTCAACAAGTTATTCATGAATAAAATTCTAGTTTTATGCATATAAAATTTGAAGACAACAAATCATATTTTCAACATGTACTTAATATATAAACAAGTGATTTAATATTTTAATTAAATTTCATTGCATGGCATTAGTGATATATCATACATAACAAATATATATAAACATACACCCTTAGCATGTCATTCTAATTGGCTTCATGTGCAACTTTAAAATATATTTTTAACATTTAGAAATTAAATCAAATCCAATTTGGTAATTTTCCGAACATAATAAATTTGTTTAATACAAATTTTCTTTGAAAAATAACTTTCAAAATTTAATAAGAAAATTAATCATATTAAAATTCTTATTGTTATACTAAAATATTTTAGGATTAATTAAATAAAAGTTTCGAACTTAGAAACTCTCTTTATTTAAAAAAAAATCATTTTTCTAAACATTTTAATTAAATCCTATTAAGATATTAAAAAAATAAAAAACAGAATTAAAAATTTTAATTCAGTCCTAATCCTATTATGTAAATTTATATCATAATTACTTTAATTTACGTTTCAATTTTAAAATATAAAATCATTTTTTTTATATAAGAGAGGCATAATTATAATTATATCCCAAAATACCTATTGTAATAAAATATAAGTGAGCGGATTAGAATTGTAATTTTACCATAAAACAAAAATTGCAAAAAGTTATAAGACATAAGGGAAGAATTGTAATTCCCCCCCAAAAACCATACATACATATATACATACATACATACATACATACATACATATATATATATATATATATATATATATATATAGCTACAAGGGCAAAATTGTAATTCTACTCCACATCTCTTTCCTTTTACTATACTTATAAGTGGGCTCTCATTGCCCACTATTGGCTACACCATCGACAGTGGCACAAAGGCTGCCACTGCATCGCTTGCAGCACGAGGTAATAGCCTCACACTACATCTACCACCAACAGATTTGATGCAATAGCGCCCTAGGTGCTACACCTGGTGAGGCAATGATGTTGCCGCCTTTTTTTATTTCTTGGTAATTCCAGCCAAAATTAACATATTCCAGCTACATTCAAATAATTTTGCCAAATCATAAGAGAAAAACAAAATTTAGGAAAATTTAATTTTGCACAAAAAATTAATTTAAAATTAATGCTAATAACAATTCAAACATATAATTAACAATTGTAATTGTCTAATGATAACTTCAATACCGTTGTTGGGTTTTCTGAAATACATATATGCAGCAAAAACGATTAATTTATAAATCTTCATAAGTCTCAAGATCTTCTTAGATAGATCTAGAGTTGCTTAGGGTTTATAAGTAGATTACTTGAAGATCAAATGTTCTTTTTAGCTTTAAATAATTGCTTCAAGGTTGGGTTGTTGCAAATCATAAGTCGTCCAAATGTCTAACCTCTTATGGTAATTTACACAAATCACAGGTAAGAAATCTCCTAAATAATTTTAGAATAAATAGATTTATATGCCTTTGAGTGTTATCTTTTTTTTGTATGTGCTTTTCAAGTGTTTTGTATTTCACTGCGTACAACCTAGAAAATAAGAAGCATATCATTCTATTTATAGGAAAACCTAAAAACCCTATAAATGACAAAATATCAATTCTCCCCCTGAATAATATCACATTTATTATTTCAGGATAATTTTAAAAGTTTACTCAATCAAGTCTTTACTCGATTTTTCAAAGTCTATAATTGTAATTCCTTATATTAATTACATTTTATTCCATAATTTCTAAAACTTATTCACAATCAAGTCACATTTGAGTAATTATCGTATTTTAATTTCTGACCAATGATTCTTATACGTGTGACCCTTTAGGTTTCCTAGTAAGTTGTCTCAAATATAAATCTAAAATTTTAAAAGCAGAAAAAAGGTTAGGCGACTGGGCCTTGGTGAGCTATTGCGTATGGCTCTTAAAATGAAAAGGTCAAGCACATGGATTTCAAGGCTAACTATAAATAAAACAAATAATCTTGAAGCCGTGCTTTCTACCAGGATAGGTGGAAAACAAATTAGGGCTAATTCTTTTTAGACCTAACCAATATTTTTTTCAACCTATTTTCTCATGAATACACCTAATAAACACTCTTTGTAGGGCTAATTCTTTTTTTAAACTTAACAAATACTTTTTTTGACAAGATAAAGGGAAAAAACACGTAAATAAAACTCTTCATCATCAAATGAAACATGTAGATACCAATAATAGATAGTTTTATCACTGCAATTTGGCCAACCATTAACTTTCTCTCTCTTTCACTATTTTTTAGAGATTTTGTCTCTCATCTCTCAAACCTAAGAACTAAAAAATAAAAAAATAAAATTTTAGACCACAACAAAATTTAAAAAAACTAAAGGTATAAAAAAAAACACAATCCTAAAGGGAAAAAAAAAAACTTGATTCAAACATTAAAAAGAATCCCTCTATTTTAGACATAATGTCAAATTCGATCTCTTCATTTATAATATTTTTCAAGCAATAAAATCAAAATTTATTTTGCCATATTGAAAATAAAAAAAAATCAAAACATCTTATCGATTCCTTAAAAACCCCATAGCAAGTTAATACAAACTATTACAAAGATCCAAATTCAAAGTAACATAGCATGAAATGATAAAATTGAAAAATATAGTGAATGAAAGAGAAAAATCCCAAAAAGAATTTTTTTTAAGAAAAGAAAAGACATCAAATAATGTCTAGTGAGAGAGTCCATGATGATCTTTCCATGTCTATTAACTTTTTTGTTAATTTCCATGATCCTATTTTTGATAGCTATTATGGTTAAAAACTTAATCCTAATTAGTCATATAAATTGGAGTCTATGAAAAACATTTATATAGCCCAAGAAGGTTGATCAAGCCTAAATCCAAAAATAACTTTAGAACTTGATTGTATTTTTTAAAGTTCTAAAATATATTAAAATAGGTTTTAAATTTAAAATAGGTTTTCAAAGGTTTGCTCAAGTGGCTAATTTTAAGTTGTCTGGTCTAAATCAAAATAATAATAATAAAAAGGTTTGATTTGCCTCTCTAATTTATGATGACAAGTCAAACACTAGATAAGATATGCATCACTGGAGAAAGGAAACACATACTCTAATAGATTTGTTTTTACACCGTTATATGGGCCTAGAGTGTTTGGTCCATGCATGGGTAGGCTTGGCTCCTTACAGCCAACCACATAGAAGCTTGACATGCTCAAATATTTTATTTATTTATTTAAAAAAATAATAAGTTCTTTCTATTTTTTAAAAAATAAACAAAACCAAAATTTTATTTATTTGTTTCAAATAAATAATCTTATGAAAATTATTTATGATAAGAAAAACTTTATATTTTGTAATTGAGACATAATTTTTCAACAAATGCATGTAAATCATCATTATTGTCGAGAACAAAAACTTCAATAAATACTAGGCATGCACTTAAATAAGTAAAGGAAAAATCAAAGCAAGCTTTGAAGAGTAACCAAATGCTCTTGAACTCAATTATTGAGAACTGTCATATAAGCTTCATTGATGGCCTGTAAGGCTATAACTTGTGCAAGCTAGAAATTACTAGAAAACATGGAAGCACTCAACCAACTTGGATCAAGAAAAAACAACGAGAAGATCTCAATAGTTTGGTAATATCATTCACTATTTGAATATCAGTGACAATAAACTAAACTTATAGCTCCTTTCTTCACAAATATATCACTAAAAAAATGAAAATCTATTTCAATATATTTCATATGTAATTGAAAAACAAGATTAGTCGTTAGATAAGTTGCTTTAAAATTGTCACACCATAAAATAGAAGGAAAAGAGAATAGATAACTATGTTTAGACAATAAGGAATATAGTCATCATAACTTAACAACAACATTAACAATATCTTTATATTCAACCTTTGTAGATGATCGAGTAACCATTTTCTACTCACTAAACCTCTAAGAGAATGGTTACAGCCAAGATATATAATATAAAAACTCATAGATTTTCAATCATAGATATTACTAGCCTAATCAGAGTCACTAAAGCCATTTTGTAAGATCTTAAAAGAGGTAGTAAAACATTAACCAAAATAAGATGTACCATGAGCATAAAGGAAGACTCGTTTAATTGTAATCTAATGGTCCTGAAATATCAAACCTTATTAATAAAAAAAGAAATATATAGCCTTGTAAAAGTACGACATTGAAGAGATCCAACCACCACCTGATGATATACAATAGGGTTAGAATAAGTAGAATTATTGTTAAAAGTGGTGGAAAGACAAAAACCAACAATCATCAATATGAAAATTGGTTAGTATTGGACATGTCAGGCTTGTGCATAGTGCTAGAAGAATAGCAAGATTGGGATAATAAAAGCCCATGAGAAATATATTATACCTTAATATAAAAAAAGTAACTCAGACAATCCAAGTCTCGAATAAAGAGTTCTTCACTAAGATAAGCAATCAACTGAGTTACCGAAGAAATATCATTACTTGTGACATAAATATCATTAACATAAACTAGAATATAAATATAAATAGTCATTGATCTATATATAAGAAGTAAAGTGTTAGTTTGACATCTACAAAAGATGAAACCCAATAAAAATTAGCAGAGTTGGTCGAACTATGCACTTAATGCATGTTTAAGACCACAAAAAGACCTATGAAGTATGCATACATAAAAAGAAAGGTAAGGATCAACAAAACCTAAAAGTTGCTACATGTTAACATAAGTGTCAAGAAAACCATTAAAAAGGTATTATGAACATCTAATCGATGAATAAACCAGCTTTGTGAAACAACAATAAAAAAAAATATTCAAGGTACTAGCTTGACAACTAGACTAAAGGTCACTTCTAAGTCAATATCCTCATGTTGATGATACTTTTTAGCTACAAATCGAGCCTTATAGTATTCAATAATTTAGTCTTGGGAATTTGACTATAAAAGACCTTGTTTGCCAGTTTTTAAGAAAACTGGATGGAAAGCCTATCCCCGACCCATAGAGGGCGTTTAAGTCGTTCTTGGACGTAAAACCAAGGGAAGATGTGAGCCACAGTCACAACTACCTGTACATACACATGCTTTTTCAAAATAAATAAATAAATAAAGAGAGAGAAAAAGACTGTGAGACTCCAGCTGGCCTATATATAGGTGATATGATTGCATCGTCAATTTCTCATCTATAAAATCTTCTTTTCCTTCCCCTCATTTCTACTCAACCCTTACGTTAGACAGATATAGAAGTGTGTAGAAATGACAGGTTCCTCAAGTTATCACATACAAAATATTTGTGTTTTTGGTGGATCCAGTCCTGGAAAGGAAATAACATTTTTAGAATCAGCAAATCATCTTGGTCAGGTACTAGCTGAGAGAAATATTCATTTAGTGTATGGAGGAGGTAGCCTTGGGTTAATGGGGGGTGTGTCAATAGCTGCATTTTTAGGAGGAAGTCAAGTTTTGGGGGTCGTCCCTAAAGCTTTAGCAAAAGGGGACATCAATGGAAAAACAATTGGAGAGGAACTATAGATCTTGATAATATTTGATAGAATGAATGCAATGTTTAACCATGTTGACGCCTTCATTGCCTTACCAGGTGGTCTGGGCACATTGAAAGAGATCTTTCATATTTCCTCTTGGGCCCAACTTCACATTCACCATAAACCTATAACTTTGTTAAATGTTAATGGTTTTTATGATAATTTGTTGTCTTTTCTTGATCAAGCTGTAGAACAGGAATTTCTAACATCTTTGGCACAACAAATCATAATCTCTGCTGCTACTGTTGAACAATTGATTGACCAACTACAATCTTTCATCCCTGTAATTGATCCTTCCATGAGTCGCATAAATTGGTCAACTAAGAAAAGCCGTAAAAAGTTTAGATTGGATTTGAGCTTTCGTTTGTGAAACCTTATGTCTTTTGGTTTTATTAATAGCATAGTATTTTTTTTTGTTATTTCTTATATTTGTTTAAGTGTGTTTCAGGTTTGTCAATGTTCGTTGTTTCAGGTGATGTCTTCTATACTCTATCTTTTTACCTTATGACATTGAGGACAATGTCTCGTTTTGGTTGGGGAGAGGGTAGTAGTAGTTGACATTAAAAAAAAAACTAATCAGCTAACTGCTTTTGTTTTTAAAACCATTTGACAAAACTGTTATTACTAGGATGACAGAGTAAGGAGGAATTTTAGTGATTCTTGAGACGCATCTTAGTAAACATTTTCCAATGGTTATTTGTAATATTCATAATAAGGCCTATTAGAATACTTCTTGAAATATTCAGGTTTACAAACTCTCGCATTGTTATCACTTGATTCTGCTCATATACTCATTTAACACGTATTCTTAAACCTTCATTTTCACACACACACTTTAACATATGATTGTGGGTTGCACATTGGATTATTACATTATTTATGTTCTTTTGTTAAAGGTAACAACTAAGGGATAGGGATAGTCTATAATTTGCACGCAAAAAACACAACAAAAAAAAAACAAAAAGAAAATGATGATAATAAAAACGTAGATAAGTTTGATTTCGTAGCCTCCGTAACCTAAGCAATTAAGCCGAAGGGGTGTTTTAACACCTAATACCCTAAAGTCAACTGACTTAGGAGCTATTGGCCCAAAGCTTGTTATATGGGTTAAGGAGAAAAGCTTAAGGGAATCAAACATTACACTATCTTCGTATCAGTATCTGCAACCCGAGTTACTAAACTCGTAGGGGTGTCTCAACACCTAATGCCCTAAGACCAACTGGTCTGGGAGTCATTAACCGAAAACTCGTTACATGGGTTAAAGATGCATTGTGTTTTAAGTATATGTATATATATTGAAAAAAAAAGATAATAATCCTAACCCAAGGAAGTTAACCTTAAACATTAGAACAAAATATTATTTTCTTCTAATAAAAGCCCCATCATCTATGTTTTCATACATTGAGCACATAAAAAGGAATGTTTATTAATATCTTGTTTAAGAGGTATTGAACAGATATATAAACTTAATGAGAGTTTGTTTATCTGGATAGATTAATGGAAGTTGAATGATGAATGCCTTACTTTGTGGAATTTACAAATTGTTTTTCTATTTTAATGCTTTAATTACTAGGGACTAGTAATAAGCTAGTTGAGGGTGTGATTAGTACTTAAAAGTGCATTTTTATCAAGGTTTTATATCATCATTTTGCACTTGAAGTATCAATAACTCCTTAACTAAAGCATGTTTTATAATAACATATCTAATAATATAAGATACCTTTAATTTATGGTAAATGTTCATCTTAAATGCAGGCCTATCACATAAATGAAAGAATTGATTGATGAGTTGAAGTACTGAAATTAAAAGGACAAATAGATGTCCAAACTTAGAAAAGAGATGTTGGTGCAGTCCAAACTGAAACATTGTTTAGTAATCGGGTCATATCTGGAGCTATAGATCTCAGATTTAGGTCTACTTTATATAGATGGAAAGTTAAGACATAGGCCTACAACTTTCATGTGGAGTCCAAGATTTAAAAAGGCCGTTTTCAAGTCCAAATTGTAGCAACAACAAAGAAGTCTGAATCTGTCCTGCAGCCTAGACACTGTCTAGTGTTTAGCCCATATCTCGAGTTTTAGAAGTCCAAATGATCTTAAATTTTTACCCTTGAAAGCTGAGATAATTTCCTATAACTTTCATTATTTACGTCTATTCAAATTATAAAGTTATCAATGATGTTTTTGGCAGACAAGAAGATATGAATTTTGGCATCTTGGTGTTCAGATCAAGATCATGCTCTTGCTCTATCTTTTGTAATACTTAAGTTTTATTTATATTAATCTCTTGTTTATGCCTTTCATTTTATTTATATCTTTTGTAATACTTAAGTAGTATTATTATTATTGTTATTGTTATTGTTATTGTTATTGTTATTGTTATTGTTATTATTGTTACTATTGTTGTTGTATTATTGTTGTTTATAATTTATACAATTAACCTCCCTGTGGTTTGACCCCGGTCTTGCTGGGTTATTTATTACTTCGACACTCCTGCACTTGGGAGAAGACATTAATCTTTTGGTCGTGTCAAAACCCCATTGATACCATTAGCTATCCAAAACCAAATAGCTAATCAATGTCATTTGAATCTTCTATTCGTACCGATCCCTTTTCTTTTTTTTATTAACATCATATGCATTGTAACCACAGTTGTCAAGTATCATTCACACACATTCTTAGTTATGACACTATAGTCACTAAACATCATTTATATAACCTTGGTCATCTTCATCACAGTATAAAGTATCAATTTATGCCCTTAGCCACCCTCATCATGGTGCAAAGTATCATTGTAATGTATCATTAGCCACTAACACTATGGTGATCAATTATCTACCATTTCTCCTTCAATCTCCAAGTCATTAGGTATACCCAATCCATACTGAGGTATGTAAGATAATTACATCTATTCTAAAGTTATCATGGCTAATTCCATACCTATCAATATAAGGTAATTGTATCCATCCTAATAATAACATAATTAATTTGATACACAACAATGCACGCAAGGTACTTATATTCGTTTAAACATTATCCTACGAATAAGATGAAATTTTGCATGAAGTCTATTAATATGTTTTCCTACATTGGTTAAAGATCTCATCTCAATCGGAGTTCGGTAAATACTAGCGATTTAAGCAAAAACAAACCAGATAGTTTACGTGAAAAATAAAATAAAATACATAAAGGCATAAATAAAGGATAAAATTATAATTATGAAAAATATGCCTTTAAAATAGCAAAAAGGCCACCAGCCCAGACAAAAAAAAAAAGAAAAAAGTGAGACAATAGAGAAAATTCAGCTAGAGAGATAAGTGAAGAATTTGAAGGAGTCAATAATGCTCCGATGGCCATATCTCTAGCATCCAGTGTTTGATCATGCTTGGTTTTGGATATATTGTTCTTCTCACACTCCACTACTAACTTACTGGAGGGATTTGACAACACACAATCCGTTTGACAGAAATCATTATCAGAAACTTCCTGGAAAAAACAAAAGGAAATACACCTGCAGGGTAGTTTTGGTCACCGGCTGATTTCTCTCTCTTCCACCGTTGGATCATATTTATATTTGGATATGTGGTGGGACTAGATTTTGCCTTCATTTTGGATCAATTTTCAGGTTAGCTCGGTTTTATTCAGTTATAGAGAGATCCAACTCTTAGATCATTCTGATTTTGAGATATATGGTGCACAATGTTAAGCTCTATATTTTTACGGTTGGGTTTGATGATACAATATAAGATGAATGACTTATTGCTTTTTGAATCTATTGCTAGTTCTTGCAAAATTTAGAAAACATGTTTTGATGAAATTAGAATTGTGTGGGTGTTAGGGTTTATGGAAGATGTAATAGTAAAATATGTTCTTGTTATTAATGTTGTTATAGATTAATTATGTCTTCTTTATACAAGGGGAAGAATGATTATGGTGTAAGAATAGGAAGAAACATTGTTATATGAACATATTGATTGAATAAAATGTTAACTTGTTGGTTACATGGATATGAATTGGGTGGAACCATGAAGAAATTGAAATGAAAGAAATTTGAAAAATAAAACATATTTAAGGTTGGCCATAAATATATTTTTAACAAACAATATGAACGACACCTTGTTGGATCTCTCTATATCTGAATAAAACCGAGCTAACCTGAAAATTGACGAGCTACTATTCAACATGAACGACACCTTGTCGGAGAGTGTGTTTCCTATCTCCACCGTCGAGAGTGAAGGCAATATCTAGGCGCACCACACATCCAAATATAAACATGATCCAATGATGGAAGAGAGAGAAATCGGTTGACGACCAAAACTGCTCTGCAGGTGTATTTCCTTCTGTTTTCCAGAAAGTTTCCTATGATGATTTCTGTCAAATGGATCGGGTGATTTCAAATCCCTCCAGTCAATTAGTAGTGGAGTGTGAGAAGAAACATATATCCAAAACTCAGCATGATCTAACGGTGGATGTCATAGATATGGCCATCGAAGCATTATTGGCTCCTCTAAATTCTGCACCTCTTTCTAGCCAAATTTCCTCTATTGTCTCAGTTCTCTTTTTTTTTTGTCTTATATGGTAGCCTCTTTGTTGTTTTAAAGGAATATTTTCCATTAATTATAATTTTATCCCTTAGTTATGCCTTTATGTATTTTATTTTATTTTCACATAAACTATCTGGTTTGTTTCTGCTTAAATCGCTAGTCTTTACGTAACTGTGATTGGGATGAGATATTTAACCAAGGTAGGAAAACATATTAATAGACTTCATGAAAAATTTCATCCCAATCCAGTGATTAGATTGAGAGCTCTGCTTTCTAATGTAAAATTTATCGGTTCATGACTTTTCGTCAACAATCCAGATTTTCTTATTTAATCTTCACTTAAAATCTTATCAATTATCCTTCTAAACCTTTAAGGTCATTTTATTATTTTGAAATATATTCATTTTAAAATTTCCACCTTTATTTGTTTACTAGGCTTATTACCGTTTCAAAGTAAAGTCACTGATTTTTAATCGGTGCTTGCACCTTCAGTCCTACCCTTTTCATTGCACTATCTTTTATTACAATTTATTCTTTATTACCTCACTTATTCCTTAGAAACATTTTATCATTTTCCTCATTATTTTATACATCAAAACGCGTTACCAATTTCTCTGTCCTTATAATTATAAACCAAAATTCATTTTATGTAGGTCATCCCCTCCATTATATCATTATTTATCTATTATTTCTTATGTTGGTTTTCATCACTTATTGAGATCATACCACTTTCAATCTTATATTTACATGAGAGTTTACACATCCGCATGTTTAAATTATAAATTTCCAGGGTTTCATAAAAATAATCAATAAAAATAACAAAGTACTATTATCCATTCACCAAATAAGTTGGCGAGGGACCCCAAACATCATTAAAAACTAAATATAAGATAGGCGAACTAACATGCTTCAATGAACCGAAATAAGATCGATTGGACATGCCTAAAAAGCGAGTCATACAATTAAAATGATAATTAGTTGAGAAAGAAATCAAAAGGGTCTTATTAGAGGAAATTCAATGCAAGATACAAGAATATGGATAATCAAGTCATCGATGTTAGACTTTAAAGATAGTTTTTGTGACAAAGAACTCTTGAGGACTAGATACAGAGGATTAGTATCGAATGCGGTATAAACCATTTTTTAATTATTCCAAACAAAAATATGACTCTAGAAACTTGATCTTTGACAAGTTGCCATGAAATTCAATGAAAACATCATTATTTAATGCAAATTTTTAAACAAAAAGAAAAGATTTTCTTATATCACAAACATGTAAAATATAAGATTGTTTTAGGAAATATTGAGGTGTATAATTTAAAGTATATTCAAGGAGTAAAACATTAAGTGTCTTTTAATTAACTACTTCAAGTTGTTTGAAGCTAGTATAGGGATCCATATGAGCGGGTCTAGTGTTGTCTAGTATGATATGATGAGATGTCCTGATATCAGGATGCCATGATTGGCCATGATTCAAAATAAGAGTAACCATCTGAAGTAGTGTTGCCCAAAGGTAGAGGACCCAAAATTGAAGAAGCCGAAGAATTTCCCTTAAGAAGAGATCCAACACCTGAAAAGAAAAAGGAATATAATAGCGTAGTATGATTATAGTTATTACAGATTTGACACTAGTTACATGAGTCATGTCTTAGTTGATTCCAACTTGATTCATTCATGTAACTAAAATTGCTTTTTTTTTTTTAGTGGCCTCGCTAATTTCTACCATGCTTTATGTTAAAAAACCATTCCAGTTAAAGAAAGAATGAAAGATAGAGTTGTTACCTTTGTTAGGAGAAGTGAACTGTTTAGCAATGTTGTCTAAAAAAACACTCACGTCATCAATAGCTTTGGATCCAATAGAGAGAATATGAAAGTCATCATTACATAAGAATTCATGGATTAGAAGTAAAATATGCAGTTATAAGAAGGTAACACACCTCAATCAAGCCATTAGAGCTTTTGTTACTCGTTTTAACCCCTTTTCCAACATATTTTCAAAAATCAAAAGATATAAAAAATTCAAAAACTTAGGAGAATTAATTAATAGCCAAAGAAGAAGAAAAATCATGAGAGGTGGGCAAAAAATCCTGAAAAATAAAAGAGAGAAACTAGCCAAACACATAATTTTCCTTGAAAGAAATAAGTTGAGGTCAAAGGATCGAACTTGGTTTGATGTGTTGCAAGAGACAGCTTGGAGACCTTATCTTTATTATTTGGTCAAGCCAG